>Ga0163151_10000572_pt1 | contig 64362 bp, 71 predicted proteins | sample OliLakLV19MP5IB2_FD_145596 | JGI IMG/M metagenome (GOLD analysis project Ga0163151, IMG submission 145596) | Freshwater microbial mat bacterial communities from Lake Vanda, McMurdo Dry Valleys, Antarctica - Oligotrophic Lake LV.19.MP5.IB-2 | ecosystem: Environmental > Aquatic > Freshwater >... | reverse complement strand
TGGACACACACGCTTGCGCTTCAGATCTTCGGTGACTTGTTGGGCAGCCATGAAGTTCTGCACCCCGTGCAGCATCGCCTTGCCTTCGTCCAGGCTCATCCCCAACGTTTCCAGAGCCAACTCCGACCTCTCCATTTCAACGACACTACACCGCTGTTCGCTGCCGTCGTGGAGGCACACGACTTCCACCCGGAATGTCATACGCGCCGCCACCTGGTCAGGTCCTCGTGCCGCGCCAGGCGTTGGGTGGCTTCTTCCAAGCTGAAGCGCTCCGGCTCCAGTGGGCCGTACTCCTGCAGCCGACGGTCGATGCTTTGGAAGCCTTCCAGGAGGATCTGGCGATAGGAGCGCCACGTCTCAGGCGGCGCTTCGGGATCGGAGGCGGCCAGCATTCCCAAGGCAGCCTCCATCTGCACCGGCGTGCACATCGCCTCGCCCATCCTTTGTCGTTTCAGCATCAGCCGGTAGCCGGTGGGCCCGCCGCAGAATGGCGGTGGCGCGGCGCCCCGGCCACCCAGACACAGCGGCGCGTCATCATCCTGAGATCCGGGTTCTTCGTCCAACAGCCGCACTTCCCATTCCCAGAGATCGATGGCACCGCAGGTGTACAGGCAGGTTTCGGTGGGCCGCAGTTGGAACTCGCGCAGGGTGCGGGAGCGCGTGGCCCGGCGAAAGCTGTTGAACTCCTGGCTGTGAACGTGGAAGAGGAAGCCGATGTTTTCCCAGCCGAGGACGGCGCGGAAGACGGCATCGAATTCGTTGAGGAGGAGCGAGTCGGGCACGGCGAGGATGCGGATGACCATGGGACTCACGTTACGGAGAACGGCTCGAAGAATCAATCGTTTGAAGGGGGCGTCTGCGCTCGTTCCTCCAGGCTACCTGCCGCCGGGCCACCAGACCCCCGACTTGCTGCTGCACTCCCCTAATGAAGCCCGCCTTGGGTCCGTGGTCCTAGTCCCCATCAATTGCTACATGGAAAGTATTCGTATGTTGCCTGAGCCGCGTCAACTAGGGACGGCTCTCGATTCAATCACGAAGACCGGCGTCCGTGGTTCGCAGAGAGAGGCGTCGCAGCGTATTCCAGCCAATATTCGCAAATAACAGCCAACATCCGCCGTTGTTTGTCAAAGTCCACTGGCTTCGTGAAGAACGAGTTTGCTCCACTCGCATAGCAACGTTCGACGTCTTTTGGATTGTTCGAAGTAGACATGATGAGCACTGGTACGGTGCGAAGCCAATCCGCACGACGAATCTCCAATAGTAGATCGTACCCATGGACAAGGGGGAGGTTCAAATCAAGCAGAACGAGTGCTGGCCGCGCCCCCTCACCATCATTGCCATTATTTTGCATGAAGGAACGCGCGGCCTGTCCGTCAGGAAGATGAACGATAGGTCGGCCTATACCGAGCCCCTTTAGAAGCTCGGTGGTGATTTCAACATCTTCATAGCTATCGTCAATGATCACGATTGGTTGTGTAATGTCAGCCGTCATACCTCGCGCTTCTCCGGCCCCAGAGTAAAGTAAAAAGTCGATCCCTCGCCCGGCGTCGAATCAAACCAAATCCTGCCGCCATGCCGTTGAATCATGCGGCGCGCTATCGTGAGGCCCGCGCCAGAACCGCCGCCAAACTGGTGCCGTGCATGCAACCGCCGGAAAATCTGGAACACTTGCTCGGCGTGCTGGGGATCAATCCCGATTCCGTTATCGCGAACGAAATAGGTAACAGGGTTCTGTTCCTGATATCCGATCTCGATCCATCGCTCCGGCTTGTCGTTGTATTTCACAGCATTCGTAATAAGGTTCTGCAAAACTTCCTCGACAAACTGAGCATCGCAACTCGCCATCGGAAACGGCCGCGGAATACGCAGAGCGACGTTACCCTCGTCAAGCCTGGCTTTTGTTGTTTGAACCACTCGGTCCAGGATGGTATTCAAATCCACCGGGACCAATTGCAACTCAATTCGGCCCACCTTCGAGTACTGCAATAGCGAATCGATCAGCGCGTCCATTCGCTGGGTTAGAGTTTGGATTGTTTCCAGGTGTTTCTTGCTCTTGGCGTCCAGTTGGGCGGAATCGGCGCGTAACAAACCAGAGAAGCTATTGATGCCACGCAACGGTTCCTTCAAATCGTGCGCGGCCATGTAGGCAAATGAATCGAGTTCGATGTTGCTCTGCTCCAATTGCCGATTCAGAAGCGAAACTTCTTCGGCGCGCTGAAGAACCACCTCGACGATATTCCGGCGGAGATCCCCGGCGGCCTCTAGTTCCCAGCTTTCCCACGATGCCGACCGGCCGCTCACAGACTGCTTCCACAGCTCGAACGAGCGGCGTGGCGTTAACCGGACGCTGTCTCCTTCGAACGAAACCTCAACCGGCTTCTCAGGATTCCCGGCCCAGCTCACCGTTTGGGGTAGTTCCGGCCGGAACCAAAGAATCATGTCGGCGTTATTCCGCGCCAGGCGGATCCCCATCACGCCCGCCGCTGCCTGCTGAAAAGCCTCTGCGGGCGGGTAGAGTGCGGCAAGCCGGTCGGTGGAAAAGATCGTTTCCGATTGCGTTGCAGCCCATGCTGCCAAACTTCGTATCTGCTCGGCCGTTGGCGTCGTTCCCAAAAGGCGTACGTCGCCTTTCACTATCACTGCCGCGCCTCCCGCATCCATGTTTGTTAGAATTGTCGGCTCATGGTTTGTCAGCCCATCTTGGAAGTTCTTTTCTCGCGCCATGTATTCAGAAACCTGGTCCCATGCCGCCGCCAGCTTCAGCTTGTAGCGATAGTTTCCGATGTCCTCTTTGGAATCCATCAACAAGGAAATCATGTGCCCCAAAAACTCGCAGGCCATGCGCGTCTCATACTGCACGTGAACAGGCCGTTCATGATTCATGCACGAGATCAGGCCCCACAGTTCGCCTTTCTTGAGTAGCGTAATCACCAGGGTCGCCTGAACCCCCATGTTCTTAAGGTAAACCGTGTACATCTCCGACACGCTGCGGGTGAAAGCATAGCTGAGGTCCAACGGCCCATTTGTCACTGGATTCGTCGCGGGTACGATCGGAATCGGCTCATAGGAGACATCCGGCAGATGCCGCACCCAGGTGAGAGAAAACAGCCGCCGGGCCGGTTGTGGAATGTCCGATGCCGGGTAGCGAAGCCCCAGGTAAGGTTGGAGCCCCGGTTTCAAAGACTCTGCTGTCACGTCGCCGCTGCCATCCTCTAAGAACCGATAAGCCATTACGCGGTCGAATCCAGTGAACTCACGGATTTGGTCCACCGCCAGGTTCATGAACTCATCCAGACTGGCCGTGGCCTGCAGACGACTGATGGCCATGCGCAGTTCCGAGAAAAGATCCAACGTTTCGACCGCCGCATTACCGGCCATCTCCAATTCCAGGATCAGCACGCCATCGATCCGGTGGCCAAAAACATGAAAACGTTGCTTGCCCCCCACATCGAAACGAAGCAGGTGCACTGGCGAACCATCCAGCTTCGTCGAGCCCAGACGCTTGCGCAACTGGTCCGTGTTTTGAGCCCCGAGCAAAGCTTCGGCATTGCTCGTCAGGAGATTCGCCATCGAGAGATCGAAGACCGCGGCGGCATTTGCGCTCGCTTGCACGATGCGCAACTCCGGCTCATGCAACACCAGTAACACTCCGTGCGGCTGAATGGCGCCAGAGTACTGAATCAGTTCGCGGTCACAATTGCTAAGGTCTACGTTTCCGGCTGTTACGGGGTTTTCATCCGATTGTACCGCGTTGGTTGCTTGATCCATGGGCGCTCCTTTTATCCATGAGAAGTGAGTCAGTACAAGCTGCAGTGCGCGTCATTCATGTTGAAGCCAAGTGTCGAAAGTCTGAAAGGTGGCGCATGCCGATTGAATGACGGCTAGTTTGTTGGGTTCCTCTGAGACGGTGTTTAGAATCTCGCCCAAGCCTTTCCACATTGCCCCTCGCTCGTCGCCGTAACTGGTGAAAAACGCGCATCCTGTTGCTGCGGTAACGCCTAGAATGGTGAAGACGTGGCGCGAGATGATAGCGCCTCCGAGCGTCGCCCCTTCAGTGACGTACAGACAACCGAGCGCATCCGCCACGGTAGCAAGCGCCGGTAGTTCCGTGCAGCGTGGTAGTCTGGCGACGGCATCGGCGGACAAACCGAGGGCACAGAGATCCTGTTCGAGGCGCGCCGTCTTCCTGCGCCGCGCATAATCGGGGCACGCCACATTCAGGCTCGGCACCTGAGCCATGCGCAATTCAAGAGGCGCATAGAATCCATAAAACCGCTCAATCAGATGCCGGTACTCGGTTGACGAAAGATCCGGACGCAGGACATCCACGTGCTTCTCAATTGCTTCGTGGAAAGGGCTCGTAGCTTGCCTGAGCCGCACAAGCAGGGAGGATTCTAGCGTTTTTGACATCATGCCTTAGTGGACCTGCTCGAATTCAAAACCTTGCCGATTAGCGCGCCAAGCTCAAGAAACGCGTCGAATGAAGAAGGCTTGCAGATAACCTGCGTGCCCTGGAATTCCGAAATTGCCCTGAGGTCCTTATGTGATGGAAGTGAACTCCACACGATCACAGGCACACTTTCGAACGATGCCTGCTGCCTTATGAGCCGTAACAATTCCATTCCATCGATTCGTGGAAAGTTCAAATCGAGGAGAACGAGATCGGGCAGGACGCTATTCGGAGCCTGGATGTAGTTTCGAGCAGTCTCTCCATCCTCAATCGAATGGATTTCGAAACCGATCCCGGCTTGCTTCAAAGCATCCTTGATGAGGCAGACATCGGCGCTGTTGTCTTCGATCACCACGATGCGATAAGGCATGATCCCGTTCTCCTAATCTCTTTCGCACCAGCAGTACCGGATTGATACGCAATTATAGCCGATTGGGGACCGACCCGTCCATCGGGTTGCACTCTCATGTCGATCCGAGCCCATGCGATATGATTTATCGGACGATGGCCCTCGGAAGCTGAGGAGTGATTCCCCTACCAACCCACCGCTTTGCCTTTATTCTGCTCATCCAACCATTTCTGCAGCGGCGCAAAGTAGTCCTTAATCGCCGTCGCGTCCATCTCCGGATTCCCTGTAATGGCCGTCAGCGCCACCGGCCAGGGCTGGCTAACGCCCATACTCAGCATCTCGTTCAGCTTCGTCCCGGCCTCTTTCGAGTTATAAATCGAGCAACGATGAAGCGGCGTTTTGCACCCCGCCGTCTGGCTCAACGACCGGTGAAACTGGAACTGCAAGATATGCGCCAAAAAGTACCGCGTGTAAGGGACATTCGCCGCCACATGATACTTTGCCGCCGGGTCAAAATCCGCTTCTGTCCGCCCGGGTTCATCCACACCCTGATACTTCCGTCGTAACTCCCACCATGTCCGGTTGTAATTCGCCGGCGTAATCTCTCCCGAAAAAACCTTCCACCGCCACTGGTCGATCATCAATCCAAACGGCAGGAATGCCACTTTCGCCAACGCCTGTTTCAACAGCAGTCCAATATCTCCGCTCGGATCCGTAGCCTTATCCAGTAGCCCCGCCTGTACCAAATACTCCGGCGTAATCGACAACGCAATCGTATCGCCGACCGCCTCATGAAATCCGTCATTCGCCGAATCGCGGAAAAGAAACGGCTGCGTCCGGTAAGCCCGCTGATAGATGTTATGTCCCAGCTCATGATGGATCACCGCGAACTCCTCCCCGGTAATCTGAATGCACATCTTGATTCGCAGATCTTCCTCGTTATCCACGTCCCACGCCGACGCATGGCACACCACTTCCCGGTCCTGCGGCTTTACAAACAACGACCGTTGATAGAACGTCTTCGGCAGCGCCGCGAATCCCAATGACTGGAAGAACCGCTCTCCGTAGCGCACCATCTCCAACTCATCGATCTTTTTCCGTTTCAAAATCGCCGTCAGGTCAAAGTTTTTCGCCGCGCCCCGCGGCTCCAAAACGTCGTAGATGTTATCCCAGCTTTGCGCCCACATATTGCCCAGCAAATGAGCCGGAATCGGCCCCTTCTCTGGAAATACGGAAGCGCCGTACTTCTCCCGCAACTTGGTCCGCACATAGGCGTGCAGACTCACATACAACGGCCGCACCTGTTCCCACAGCCGGTCCACTTCCTTGGCGAACGCGTCCGGCGGCATATCGTATTTGGACCGCCACATCGCCCCCATATCCGCGAACCCTATCTCCTTCGCACCCTTATTGCCCAACTCCACAAACCGCTCATAATCCGTCTTCATCGGGTTGGCAACCTTATGCCAACCCTGCCAGACGTCCAACAGCTCTATCGGATCGCGGCTATTGGCCATAATCAGCGTAATGTCCTGTAAGTCGAGACACCGCCCCTTGTCCTGCGCCGCGTCCCGGCAGTACTTTCCCGAACCGTACGTGGATTCCATCCGCGCCGTCAGTTGCGTCAGTTCCGAAGCCTCGGCCTTGTTCGACGGTGTCACGAGTGTGAGCCCGATCTTCAACAGCTTCAGCTTCCGCGCCATATCGGCGGGCAGTTTCAGCTTTTCGAACCGCGCCGCTTTCCGGGCGTAGTCCTTCACGACCTCAATGTACTGCTCATTGGCCAGCGCCGCCTGCATCTCGCTATCTGGGTTGATATAAGTCGATTGCAGCCACTGCGCCCGATTCAGGAAGTTCGACTGCTTCAGCAGCGTCGCCTCCGCCTCATCGAGAAACGCTTTCGCTTCCGGCACGGTTTGGCCATGCAGCGCGACGGTTATCGCGAGCAGGGCAAATAGAGTCTTCATGAACCTATTGTTGCGCGTCCATCCGCCGTTTTTGCGACTCCGCCAACGCCGCCGCTGCCTTGTCGGTCGACCCCGCCATTTGGTACGCCCGGCTCAACTGAAAGTGCAGTGCCCCGTCGGTGTCCAGTGCGGTCACTGGCGCCTCCAAGTGCGGTACCGCCTCCGCGCCCCGTCCCACTGCCAGCAGCGCCCGCCCCAAGGAAGCCCGCGCCGGTAATATGGAAACTGCCCGGGTCAACGGCCCGATCGCCTCCTCCGCCTGCCCCTGTTGCAACAGACAGTCGCCCTTCAAGAACTGGAGGACGGTCGAATCCGGATCATGCATCAGCAGCCGTTCCAGCGTGTTCAATGCCTCTAAATACTGCGAGCCGGCATACAAGGACGCCGCCAATTCCCGCTCCGTCTCACGGTCTCTCGGATCGAACGCCAGCGCCAACCGCCACTCCTCCACCGCCTCCAGATGCTTCCCCTGCGCCCGTAGCGTCTCGGCCTTGATCTTGTGCAATTGCGGGTTGTCCGGCAGAACACCCAATTGGGTGAACGCCTTCCGCGCACCTTCGCTATACGTCTCAATCAAACTCGCCAAGGTGTCCGCCCGCGCCAGAGGAGGGCGCGATCGAGCCTGCTTTTCCAACGCCGCCGCCGCCTTCAACCGCTGCTGCTTCTTCCTCACCGCTGCCGTCGTCAACAGGAACGCCCGCGACTCCGGATACCGCCGCGCCAATAGTTGAAACAGCTCAGCCGCTGTGGCCTCATTCGCCCGCCCCAACACATACCATGCCCCCGCGTCCGATGGTTCCAACCGCGTTAACGCCTGCAACTGATTCACCGCCATATTCGGCTGCTTCAATTGCAAAAAGGCCTCCGCCAGCATCCGCCTACCTTGTGGATCGGAAGGCTTCATCGCCACCGCCCGCTGCAAGGGTCCGATGGCTTTCATCGCTTCCCCCAACCGCAGCAGTGACGTCCCCAGCAACGCGTGGGCGGGAAACGCCTCCGGCATCGCCTTGGAGGCAATCTCCAATGGCCCGACAGCTTCTTTATCCCGCCCCGCCATATGCAGCGCAATCCCCAGGTTCAGCTTCCAGCCCGGATTCGCCGGCGCCTGCTTCACCAACCGCTCATATATGCCAACTGCCCCGGCAAAGTCCCCGGCCGCCATCCGCTGCTGCCCTTCTTCGGGCAACTGCCCCCAACACGCAAAAAAGAAAACGGGCGCCAGCCAAAGCCGGCGCCCGAGTTGTCTTGTGTTTATCAACCTTCCAGTTTAGAAGGCAAACCGGATGCCAAACCGCAGTTGCCGCTAACCGTCGGCCGAAGTAATGACGCCGAAGTTGCCGCCATCCACGTTGCTGCCCGGTCCGCCGAACCGCGGCGTATTGCTCAGGCTCGCCGCTTCCGCGCGGAACTGTACGTTCATCGATTCGGTAATGTTGAACGTCTTGATCACGTTGAAATCAAGGCCCGCAACACCGGGAACCCGGAATGCGTTCCGGCCCGTGTTTCCGAAGCGAGGCGCCACGCCTGGGGGTGTGGGATTGGCAAACGCAGCCGCCGTGAAGTATGGCGTATCGCTGCCCTTCCCGTAGAGGTACTGGAAGTTGCCCACCAGGTCCGCCGTCTGGATGTTGCCCGGCGCATTCAAGCGCGCCCCGTCCGCGGAAATCGTGAACGGAGTGCCCGAATAGGCCGAGTAAATGCCGCCGGCCTGCCAGCCGCCAATGATGCCATTGGCCACCGCGTTCGACGAGTTCCCGAACTTCTTTCCTTTGCCGAACGGCAGGTTGTACAACCAGCCCATCTGCAAGACGTGCGGACGGTCATAACCCGCCACCGCACGGTTGCGGTTAATCATCGGTCCCCAGTTCCAGCCAACGCCGGCCCAGCCATCCTCGTCGGTCATGTTGATGGCTTTGGCCCACGTGTAGGCGCCCTGGATGAACAGGTCCTTCGTTGGGTTGCCGCGAACGCTGGTCTGCAAGCCGTGGTAATTGGAGCTTAGCCAGCCGTCCCACATCTTCAGGTCGCGGTTGCGCCCGAACTGTGCGAACAGCGGACGGCCATTGTTGCCGGCGCCGGGAGCGGCGGCGTTAATGTCGCGGTCCGCCAACTGGTGCGTCGTCTGCGTGCCAACGTAGCCCACCGAAGCGGTGAGGTTGTTCGCCAAACGGCGCTCAATCGTGAAGTTCCACGACTGGATGTAGCCGCGGTTGATCTTGCCCCACGGGCTGCGCATATCAATGCCGCCAGGGAGCGGGATGATTCCGGTGGAGAGATCCGGAGTCGGAATGTTCGGTATACCGGAGGCCAGCGTGCCGAAGTTCTCGAACGCGGTGTTTTGCTGGAACGTGTTCGCGATTGTCAGCGGGTAGAAGCCGCGCAACGGACGCGAGAACGGCAGCGGATCGATCGTCATGCCATACCCCGTACGGATTACCGTCTTGTCGGTCACGCGTAATGCGATGCCCAAGCGAGGCGTCACAAACAACGGCTGGACCTTCAGCCCCGGGGTTCGTCGGAATCGGACCGCGGCCGCCCAGCACGATGCGCTGCGTGTTCACGTCCAGGAACTCAAGTCCCTTGCCGCCGCCGCGGGTCATCAGCGGATAACGCTCAATGCGCATGCCGTAGTTGATGGTCAAGTTCCGGTTGACCTGCCAGCGGTCGCGGGCATACCAGCCGAACTGCCATTCGCGGCCGGTCATCAGCTCATACTGCAAGCTCTTTGACATGCTTGTCGGCATGCCAAGCAGGAACTGCGCGAATCCGTTCGCCTGCAACGCGGCTACGCCGCCGTTCAGCGCCGTCACGCCGCCGCCGAATTCGAATCGACCGCGCGGGTTGTCCACTTCCGGCTGCCAGTGGTTCAACTGATGGTGTACCAGGTCGAAGCCCATCCGGATCTCGTGTTTGGACTTGAGAATCGACAGGTTCGTGGTGAATGTATAACTGCGCTCGTCGCGGAACAGCGGCATCCAACCGTTGCCCAGTCCGTATGAGGACATCCCGTTGATGTTGAACACTGGCAGGCCGCTCTGCCGGATGTCGGAACCATTCGTCCCTGGGATTCCGAAAACTTCCGAGCCCCAGTTCTTGCCGTAATCAACGCCCTGCACCGTTTGATCCATGTTGGTAAGGCCGAAGTTCGCGTCCCATAACATGGTCGGGGAGATGGTGTAGTTCGTACCGACAGTACCCAAATACTGCCTTGTGAAGCCTGTCCCAGGGTCGCCGCCGACACCGGCGCCGCCAGCCTCACCGAGACCGAAGATTCCGCCCACGTCCGCGTCAAGCGCCGACATCTTGAAGAACATCGTGTGCTTCTCGTTCCGGTTCCAGTTGGCCTTCCAGTCGTAGTTGGTCCGATCAAACTTGCCGGTCGCGTTCACAAAGTGATTGTTGGCGATAGTCCGGTTAGCCGCGATCACTTGGCTGGCTTCGCTGTTCGGCGTTGGAACCAACTGCAGGAGCCGAAGCGCCTGCGGGCTGAAACGCGCCGCCGGAATGCGGTTGCCGGCGAACGGCGTCCGGCCCGTTCCGTTGGTTTGTCCCGTCGCCGGGTCGAAGATCGTGCCCTGCGTGTCTGGCACGATGAAATTCGAGAAATCGCCGGCGCGCATCGCGGCGTTGGGAACGTTGAAGAAGTTCGACCCGCCGGTCTGCTGGCGGGTCAATTCCACATGGCCAAAATAGAACAGCTTGTTCTTGATAATGGCTCCGCCGACTTTGCCGCCAAAGATGCTCAGCTTGTACAGCGGTTTCACGGCTGTTACCGGCATGAAATACGGCCGGGATTTCAGGCCGTCGTTCTCATGAAACAACCAGCCCGCGCCGTGAATCTGATTCGTGCCGCTCGCTGAAGCCACGGTCATCGCCGCGCCCCCGCCATGCCCTGTTCGGCATCGAACGAGGAGGTCGTGATGCTCACGTTGTCCACGGTTTCCGCCGGCGCAACATAAGCCACATGGTGCGGCAGCCAGATGTTGATGTTCGTCGCGCCGTCCAGGCGCGTCACATTGTTGTTCGTCGAAGTGCCGTTCACAAAGGTCGCAATGCGCGGCCCGGGGTGTCGGTCGACGAGTTCTGGAAACTGGCGGGCGTTGCGCCCGGAACCAGGTTGATCAACGCCTGGTAGTTGCGATATTGATTCAACGGAAGTTCCTGCACCGTTTTCGCGGTGATTTCCGATTTCGTGTCGCTGCGGTCGGTCTGCAGTTGAACTGCTGAAGCCTCAATCGTGACCTGGTCCGACACGGCGCCGACCTCCAGCGAGGCGTCGATACGAGTCGTGCTGTTGGCCGCAACAGCCACACCGCTGCGGGTCAATGTCTTGAAACCGTTGGCCGCCACCTTCACCGAATAGGAACCAAGCGGAATGCTGAGAACCGAATAGTTTCCGGAAACGTCTGAGGTGGCATCCCGCGTGAAGCCGGTGGCCCTTTCCGTAACCCTTACTTTTGCATTGGGCACCACGGCGCCAGTGGCGTCCTCAACCGTTCCCAAAATTGTCCCGTACAAAACCTGCGCCGCCGCCGGAATCGTGTAGATTCCGAGAATCGTCGCAAAAACCAGCGTGGCCAAGAGGCCCTGCCAGTGCCTAAAATTAGCGATTCTCATGAACAACCCCCTTGAGTGAATAGGGATGACCCTGCGTACAATGTAAAACACCCCTTTCGTCCGGTGTCAAATCGGTTCGACGGAAATTCCCATGGTAACCGTGTTGCTGACGGCTCCTCCCGCGCGAAGGCGGACCTCCGCAGCGCCGCCGGCGGCTGCGTCAACCGGCACGCGGGCGTTCACCTGATACACGCCAAGGAGGCCGGGCGCGAGACCGCTGAAGAGCACTTCGGCATCGCGCCCTCCGATCTCAACCTGCGGATCAAGCCGCGTCCGCTCCAGTCCTTCGGCCGGCGGGAGCGTTGCGCCCAGACCGGTGCAATAAATCTCGACGACGGCGCCCCGCCGGGCCGACGCCGGAAGAATGGCGCCGGGACCTTTGCCGTCCTGGCTGAGTGTGAAGATGCCCGGGCGGGCGGGTCCGGCGATGCGGAGCGGGACAGCGGCGGATTCGACGCCAGCGTGCTGGACGCGGAAATCGCCCGACGCCGCGCCGTTGGGGAGGCGGAAAGCTAGCTGGCCGGGGGTAACGAACAGGAGTTGCAACGGCGCGCCGTTCAACGTGGCGCGGACGCCGAGCATCTGCATCGCGGGCTTAGCCGACTGGGTACCGGGCGCGAGATTGCGGCCGAAGACGGTCATCAGCATGCCCTCGGCGGCTTCGGGATCGTAGCTCGCGGCGTTCAACGGCGGGCCGTTCAAAGCGGGCGCCTCAGCGGGCGGCACGATGAAAGCCTCGTTGCGATTGGAGTAGGTCGCGCCCGCGATGGGGCCGCCGCTTGGCGTATAGATTACCGTTCCGATGGCGGCGCCAAATAGGCCGTGCCGCGGGGTAGGCATGTCGGGAAGGGCTCGCCAACGATCCGCGGCTGGATCGTACTCCTCGTTCTGCCTGAACGTAGCGTCCGGCGTGCCGCTGTTGCCCTCGCCGCCCATTACGTATATTTTCCCGTTGACGGCGGCGCTGGCCAGACCGCCACGGGCGGTGGGCGCGGAAGCGCGGGTTCGCCAGGTCACGGTAACCGGATCAAACTCCTCAACGATTGCGAGGTCGCGCGAATTGCGGCCGGCGATCGCGTAGAAGCGCCCGTTAACGAATTGGGCGGTGAGATGGTCGCGGGGCGTCGGCATACTGGGAAGCACGGACCACTGGCGGGTAACGGTATCGAATACTTCGAAAGAGGGGACGCTGGAGTTGGGCGCGAGGCCTCCGGCGACATAGATGCGGCGGCCATCGGAGGCGATGCCGCTGGCGCCGCGAGGGATCGTCATGCGGCCAACGGTGGTCCATTGATCGGAAGCGGGATTGTACTCGTAGGTATTGCCGTCGACGAAACCGCCGCCGATACGGATGGCGCCGGCGAGATAGAGACGGCCATTGGCGGCGGCAACGTTACAGTGGTCGGCGCCGCCGGGTATGGGAGCGGGCGCGCCGCGGGTCCATTCGTCGAGGGCGGGGTGGTAAATGAACAGGTCGCTCGTGGATCCGGTGGCGGCCAAGCCGCAGACGGCGTAGATGCGGTCGCCGATGGCGGCGGCGGAGACCTCGGTGGCGGAGATCGGGTAGTCGGCGCGGCGTTCCCACACGCCTTGGGCGGCGGCGGCCGCCGCGATGAGCAAAGCGAGAATGAGGGGTCTCATGCTCACAGTTTCCCTCAAAGCGCTACGCCCTAGCCGAACGGCGAGCCGCTCTGCTTTCCCGGCGGCCGCGGCAGCTTTTTCATAGCGCGAATGCCCCACGTCGCGAACGCCGCGCAGAAGATGGCGAACGCGATGATGAAGTAGACGACGTAGCGGCCGGGGATGCGTCGGGGTTCTTGCTGCATGGTGCTCCTAATGGCGGAAATGCCGGACGCCGGTAAGGACCATGGCCACGCCCAAACGGTTGGCAGCGGCGATCACATCGGCGTCCTTCACGGATCCGCCCGGCTGAATGACGGCGGTCACGCCATGGGCGGCGGCGCCTTCCAAACCGTCGGGGAATGGGAAGAACGCATCGGAGGCCAGGACGCATCCCGCCAATGGCAGTACGCTCTTCTTCGCGCCAATTTCGACCGAGAAGACGCGGCTCATCTGCCCGGCGCCGGCGGAGAGCAACTGGCCTTCGCGGGCGTAAACGATGGCGTTGGATTTGACATGCTTGACGACTTTCCAGGCGAAGGTCAGGCCGCGCCATTCTTCGTCCGTCGGCTGGCGATCGGTGACTGCATTGGCGGTGGCGCGATCAAGTTTGGCGTAGTCGGGGGTTTGCACCAGGAAGCCGCCGCTGATGCCTTTGACGACGAAAGCGTCTTCGACATCCTTCACTCGTACCAGACGGAGGTTCTTTTTGGCGGCGAGAATTTCGAGGGCGGCCGGGTCGAAATCGGGCGCGGCGATGGCTTCGATGAATGTCTTGACGATCTCGGCGGCGGTTTCGCCATCGACGGTGCGATTGAACGCCAGCACGCCGCCGAATGCGGAAACGGGATCGGCTTCAAAAGCTCTGCGGTAGCTATCGGCGAGCGTTGCCTGCTCCGCGCAGCCGCAGGGATTGGTGTGCTTGATAATGACGCTGGCGGGCTGATCGAATTCGCAAACGAGCTGCCAGGCGGCGTCCAGATCGACGAGGTTGTTATAACTGAGTTCCTTGCCCTGGAGTTGTTCCCCGCCAGCCACGCCGTTAGCGCCCGTCGCATACAGCGCTGCTTTCTGGTGCGGGTTTTCGCCGTAACGCATCTCGAGCACACGCGGAACGCGGAGATCGAGCGTGCGGGGAAGGTCGAGTGGCGCGCCGTTCATACCGGCCAGCCGGTTTGAGATCGCGCGGTCATACGCGGCCGTCACATGGAACGCTTTGACGGCGAGATCCCAGTGGGTTTTGCTCGACAGGGCGCCGTCGTTGGCTTTGAGTTCGACGAGAAGCGCGAGGTAGTCGGCGGGGCTGGTGACGACGGCGACGTCTTGCCAATTCTTGGCGGCGGCGCGGATCATGGTCGGCCCGCCGATGTCGATGTTCTCAATTAGTTCAGCGACGGTCGCTTCGCTTTTAGCGGCGATTTTTTCAAACGCGTAGAGATTAACGGCGACGAGATCGATAGTGGGGATGGCGTGCTGTTCCAGCGCCTCCATGTGCTCCGGCTTGGAGCGCATGGCGAGGATGCCGCCGGCAATATTGGGGTGGATGGTCTTGACGCGGCCGTCGAGCATTTCGGGGAAGTGAGTGACTTCGCTGACGTCATAAACCGGGATGCCCGCGTCTTTAAGGAGCTTCGCGGTGCCGCCGGTGGAGATGAGGTCGATGTCGAGTTCGCGGAGGCCGCGGGCGAATTCGACGGCGCCGGACTTATCGGTAAGGCTCAGCAAAGCCCGTTCAATCTTAGCCATGTAGAACTTCCAGGATAACGGTTCAGATGACTTCGATGCGGGCGTCGTGGCCCGTCGATGCCGGGGAGGAGTTAAGCCCTGCGCCTTCGCTCAGCGTATAAAGTCTGTCGCGCCATTTCGTTCAGGAAATCGGAACGCATTCTACCGCGATCGGCGGCGAGCACTTCCAACTGCCTGTGCAGATCCGCCAGGACATTGCGCGGCGAGGGTCAAGGCTCTTTCACCAACTCCTTGAACCGCCGAATCACCTTCGTGACGTAATGCCGGGTTTCCCTGTACGGCGGAATGCCGCCGAAACGATCAACCGCCCCGGGGCCAGCGTTATAGGCGGCCAGCGCGAGAGCCAACCCATTGCGGCGCGACTCGTAGCGCTTGACTAACGAATCGAGGAGCCGCGCTCCGCCTTCCACGTTTTGTTCGGGATCGTGCGCGTTCACATTCAGATGCTTCGCCGTTTGCGGCATCAACTGCATCAACCCAATGGCCCCAACGCGGCTGCGCGCATTCACCTGGTAACCGGACTCCACTTCCATTACCGCTTGAACGAGTTCCGGCCGGAGATTATGCTTACCGGCGTAAGGGCCGATCAAACGGGCCGCCGCACCGGGGACGTTCATCGCCGGCGATTCCTTAATGGCTTCGGCGGTTGGGGGCGCGGGCGCCACATCGTCGACGTCAATCATCACCGATTGTCCGCCCGTTCGGACAAAAAGCGTGCCGCCTTCGCGGCTGATGTCGTCGTAAATTATCCGTTGGCCGTTTTTCAGCAACAGGATTTTCTCCGGTGGCGGTTCCTCCGCGAACAGGCACACTCCTAGCGCCAAGAGAATGACGGCAGTTTTCCGCATGTCCCTATCATCACGGGCTTGGCGCCGAACGTACATCGGGCGAAAACCTTAATTACGTTCGCGATATAGTACGCGCATGGTTAAGTGGCTGTTTCTCGCTGTGTCCCTGCTGGCCGCCGCAACCGCGATCACTGTCCCGATCCGGTCGCGCGTTGAGCTTTTCCGGGGGTCGGGCGAATGGCGGGACGTGACGGTTTCAGAGGAGATTGATCCCGCCTCTACCGCGATCATTCTGTGCGATTTGTGGGATAAGCATTGGTGCCGCGGGGCAACGGCGCGGGTGGGCGTGTTGACGGAAAAGATTAATCCGGTATTGCGGGCGGCGCGGCGGAAGGGAGTGCTGATTATTCATGCGCCTTCGGAGACAATGAATTTTTACAAGGATGCGCCGCAGCGGCGGGCGATGTTGGCGATTCCGGCGGCGGCGCTGCCGATGTCGAAGGAGATCCCAACTTTGAAGTTGCCCATTGACGACTCCGACGGGGGTTGCGATACCGAAGGCGACAAGTTTTACAAGGCGTGGAACCGTCAGCATGAAGCGGTGGAGATCGGGCCGAACGATTTGATTTCCGATAAAGGCGAAGAAGTGTACAGCGCTCTGCGTTTGCGGGGGATTAAACATCTGCTCGTCGCCGGTGTCCATACGAACATGTGCATTCTGAACCGGTCTTTCGCGATTCGGCAGATGACTAAGTGGGGCGTGCGCTGCATTCTGATCCGCGATTTGACGGACGCAATGTATGACCCGAAAGACGCGCCGCATGTTTCGCATGACCAAGGCACTAATTTGGTTATCCAACACATTGAGCAGCATTGGGCGCCGACTATGCTTTCGCGCGATCTGCTGGAGCGGCTACGTTAACGCGCCGGCGAATGCGGTGTTGGCGTGTATAGTGACCGTGTCGTTGACGTCAAGCGCGTAGCCGCCCGCCAACGTGATCACATAGGGAATTTTGCGTTTGGCCGATTCGGTCAAAACGAGTTCGTCGCGGCGGCGAAGACCTTCAATCGTCAAACGCAGGCCGCCGAGTTGGTCGTGCTCGTAGGGGTCGGCGCCTGCAACGTAGTAGAGGATCTCTGGCTTATGCTCGTCCAGAGCTTTGAGAAGCGCCGGTTTCAGGGCAGCCAGATATTCATCGTCCTTGACGCCATTCCTAAGGTGTATGTCGCAATCCGAGGCGGGCTTTATGACGGGATAGTTGTCGAATTGATGGATCGAGAGGGTATAAACCCGCTCGTCTTTGGCGAATATCGCGGCGGTACCGTTTCCGTGGTGTACATCCACATCGACGACGATGGCGCGGAGTTTCGCCTTGCGGATGGCGACAGCGACGTCGTGAATGGCGCAGAATCCCTCGCCGTGGCCAGGGAAGGCGTGGTGGAACCCGCCGCCAATGTTGTAGGCGCCGCCGTGCTTTATCGCCAGTTCGGACGCCAGAATGGTCCCGCCCGCGGCCAGCCGGAAGGCCGTGGCCGTTTCTGGGGACCAGGGGATTTCCAGGCGCAGCAGTTCCGTGTCGCTAAGGGTGCCGTCGCGCAGGCCTTCCATCCAGGCTCTCGTGTGGACGCGCAAAATATCTTCATCGGTGGCGGGCCGGGGCGTGACGGTCGGGAGGCCGAGACGCTCCTTGATCAACCTGTACTTGCGGGACGGGAAGACATGAGTTCCGATGTTGAGGTCGTAGGCGTCGTGATAGATGAGCGGAATCATTGCAGTGCAGTGACGATGGCGGCGGAGTAAACGTCGGCGGCGGAGCAACCGCGTGAGAGGTCGTTGACCGGCTTGGCGAGGCCTTGGAGGAAAGGTCCGAGCGCGGCGGCCCCGCCGAGCCGCTCGATTAGTTTATAGCCGATATTTCCGCTGGAGAGGTCCGGGAAAATCAACACGTTGGCTTGGCCGGCGACGGGCGAGCCCGCGGCCTTGCCGGAGGCAACAGTCGCGATTAAGGCCGCGTCGACTTGGAGTTCGCCATCGGCCACGAGTTGCGGGGCGCGTTCGCGGAGGATTCTCACCGCCTCCTGAACCTTGGTGACGAAGGGGTGATCGGCGCTGCCTTTGGTGGAAAACGAGAGCATGGCCACGCGGGGTTGCGCGCCGGTGAGGGATTGAAAACTGGCGGCGGCGGCGATGGCGATTTCGGCAAGCTGAACAGCGTCCGGGTCGGCGACGATGGCGCAGTCGGCGAAGGCTAGAACGCCGTCGGTTCCGAATGAGCGGTCGGCGACGCACATGAACATGACGCTGGAAACGGTCTTGACGCCGGGAGCGGGGCCGACGCAGTGGAGAGCGGCGCGGACGGTATCGGCCGTCGTGTTTGCGGCGCCGCCGACGAAGCCATCGGCGGCGCCGGCGGTGACCATGAGAGCGGCATGATAGAGCGGCTGGCGGCTCAGGGCGCGCGCCTCGAGTTCGGTCATGCCTTTGGCGCGACGGCGTTCATACAGAATGCGCCAGTATCGATCGTCAGTGGCCCCGTCGATGAGGATTGGCATGGCGAGGCCCTCGGCGGTAAGGAGCGCGGCCGCTTCACGGATGCGCGAATCGGCGCCTTCGGGGAAGACGATTCGTTTTTCCTTTGGAAGGCGGCGGAGACGCTCTTTCTGACGGTCGACGAAGGCGGCGGCGGAATCCGGAGGAGCCATGAATTCCCATTGTAGCGAGGCGGGCGGAGCGCAATCTGCGATAAACTCACAACTCTATGCGTAAAAAAGTCACGGTTGTGGGCGCCGGCAATGTCGGCGCGAATTGCGCTCTGCGCATCGCGGATAAAGAGCTGGCCGATGTCGTCCTGGTGGACATCGCCGAGGGCATTCCGCAGGGTAAAGGACTGGATCTTCTCCAGTCCGGCCCCGTGCAGGGTTACGACGTTTCGATCACCGGATCGAACGGCTATGAAGAAACGGCCGGGTCGGACATTGTCGTGATTACGGCCGGCATTGCCCGCAAGCCGGGCATGAGCCGTGACGATCTCTTGGCCATCAACAACGACGTTGTAAAGATGGCCGCGGAGAATGCCATCAAGCATTCGCCAAACGCCATTCTGATCCTGGTAACGAATCCGCTGGACGTTATGTGCTGGGCTGCCTGGAAGGCCACCGCGCTGCCGAAGAACCGCGTGATTGGCATGGCGGGCGTGCTGGACACGGCTCGTTTTAAGACGTTTTTGGCCGAAGCGCTGCAGGTATCCGTTGAGAACATTTCGGCGCTGGTGCTGGGCGGGCATGGCGACACGATGGTGCCGATCACTCGGTTGACGAACGTGAGCGGAATCCCGTTGAGCGAGCTGCTGGACACGGAGACGATTAACGCGATAGTGACGCGCACGCAGAACGGCGGGGCGGAAATTGTGAAGCACTTGAAGACGGGCAGCGCGTACTATGCGCCGTCGGCGGCGACGGTGGAGATGGTCGAGTCGATTTTGAAGGACAAGAAGAAAGTGTTGCCGTGCGCGGCGCTGCTCGAAGGCGAGTATGGAATAAATGGGATCTTCTTCGGCGTGCCGGTGAAGTTGGGCGCGGGCGGGATTGAGAAGATTTATGAAGTGAAGTTGACGGACGAAGAGAAGGCGGCGATGGCGAAGAGCGCGGCGTCGGTCCAGGAAATGGTGGATGTGTTGAAACAAAAAGCACAGTAACGTTGTGCCCGGCCAATCTCGTATAATCGTGAAGTTCCCGATTTCATCCGGAGGCACTACCCGACCATGGACACGACTACCGTTCAGATTATCGCCGGCATTCTCGCCGTGCTCTGCATTGTCGCCATTATCGTGCGCCGCAAAGGCAAGGGCGCCAAGTCCGCGGCGGACGACGATTTTTGATTCGGCGCGGCGGGGACTAGGAGAGCAGCGGCATGAGCGGTAAGGCGGGACGTGTGCCTGCGGGGCGGGAACGGCCGAATGGCGCTCAAGCTCCGGAGATTGATCCGAAGGCTGCAAGTTTTCGATTGCGATTGGCGTATTCGCCAATCCATCGTTGGGGGATTTATGCCGGGGAATTGATCCCAAAGGGCCGGAAGATTATTGAGTACACCGGGGAGAAAATCAGCCGGCGGGAAACGAAGCGGCGCTATACGGCCGGTAGGGAGAATTATCTCTTCACGCTGAATGGCTATTGGACACTGGACGGGGCGGTGGGGGGGAGCGGAGCGCAGTACATTAACCATTGCTGTGAGCCGAACTGCTATTCGCAGATAGTGAAGGATCGCATTCTGTACAAGGCCAAACGGACGATTCAACCGGGCGAAGAGTTGACGATTGACTACCGGTTCGATAAGGACGTGGACAGGGTGGTTTGCAAGTGCGGGACACGGGGATGCCGGGGCACGATTAACCTGACATGAAGCACTCGTTCATACGCTGAGCGCGACCGGCGAATATAAGACTTTGGCGGCCTTTTCGGTGAAGCTTCCGCGGAATCGTCTGCAGCCGGCGCTAATGTCTTGCGGCGTGCTGTGATCAGATTCCGCGTACCGGACCATTCCGGCGGCTTGCCCGGCATTGTAATGGAAGAGGGGGCGCGCGCATGTTCTATCTGTGCCATCGCTGGACGCTCCCTGTTCAAACGGACCATTTGTGACTGCGCAGCCGGGTGAGATGGGCCGGTTGCACGAAAATGTAGTTATTCACTGGATGGCTGGCGTTAGCCGCTTCAGCGATCGGCCGTAGCCGGGAACCGTCGAGAAAGTAGCCGGTATAGGAAAGTTCACCGAGAAGGTCGCGCATGCGCTGAATGGTGCCTGGATTGTGCTTCTCTTCCATTTCGATCAAAAGCGAGGGAAGGTTTTGGCGAATCGTCTGAAGTCCGCCGCGAACCACGGCTTCTTCGTGCCCTTCAACGTCGATCTTGACGAATCCGACGTTATCCAGCTTGTATTCGTCCAGCGGGCGAATCCCGATTTTTTCCTCATGAATATCGTCGCCGGGCCGAAGCGTATTCTCCGGTTCAATCGTACTTCTCCCAAGATCGGAATCCACAACTCGCATTAATGTGGAGCCTCCATGGTCGGAAAGGCCCACCTGTTCCACGCGCACCGGCGGCCGGGAGCCGGCGAACATCTTTCTCAGTTCCGCCGCATGGAGGGGACGCGGCTCAAAGCTCACACAGCCCGATGAGTAACCAAGCAGGTGCATGGTATAGAGTCCCATGCTGGCGCCAACATCGACAGAAACTTTCCGCCTGTCGCATAATGCGGGAAGCAGCTCCAGTTCTTTTTCGTTCTCTTGGCTTCCCGTCCATTTTTTGGCGCGAAGCCGCCAGAGATAGTTAGGCGCGATTACGCCAAGTACACGAGTCAAAAGAGATTTCATAGAAAGTTGGGGGGATCCGTTTAGCCGTCGCAGGCGAATGACATCATCTCATCGTAGGAACTATAGAGGGGTGCGTCAACAAAACACGGGAGCTTAACCGCCTTCGGGGCACATACCGGCTCGCTGACGCTCGCGGCCCGGTAACTGTTGCGGAATCAGTGTGACCCTTTCCGAAACCTCCGAGAAAGGCTCCCTTGCTATGCCGGGCGCACCAGCCGCGAGTGCACAGCTTCGGCTGCCTTCTCCGGAAAATCACTTCGATAATGCCCGCCGCGGCTCTCGCGACGGGCAAGCGCGGCTTGGGCGATCAACATGCCGACCCGGCGCATGCTGCGGAGTTCGTAGTCCAGACGGGCGGCTTCGGCGCGTCGCTCCATCGGGACGCTTTTTAGTATGCTCACCGCTGTTTGCAGGCCTGCTTCGTTTCTAGTGATGCCGCAATGTTCCCAGGTTATCGAGCGCAGATGCGACTCGGTTAGGGCCGGGAATACCTCTGCCTGCGGGATCTCGCCCTGCGGCGCGCATGGCGTTTGGGCCGCCATTGCGATGGCCGCGCGCGCGCCGAAGACGACGCCTTCGAGGAGCGAATTGCTGGCAAGGCGGTTGGCGCCGTGGACACCGGTGCAGGCCACCTCACCGGCGGCGAAGAGGCGGGGAATAGTGGTGAGTCCGTTCAGGTCCGTATGCACGCCGCCCATGGCGTAGTGGGCGGCCGGATGCACGGGGGCGGGCGACTTGGTTAGGTCGAGGCCATAGCGGAGGCAGGTTTGGTAAATACGCGGGAAATGTTGTTCCATGACGCCGGGGGCAAAGTGCGTCATGTCGAGGAACATGTGCGGGGCTCCAGTCCGGGCCATCTCGCGGACGATAGCGCGGCTGACCACGTCCCGGCTGGCCAGTTCGTCGGTGAAGCGTTCGCCCTGGGCGTTTCTGAGGAACGCCCCATCCCCCCTTAATGCTTCAGACAGCAGGAAGCGAGGGGCCTTGTCGAGGTGGAGAGCGGTTGGATGGAATTGAACGAACTCGATATCACGGATGACCGCGCCGGCGCGCCAGGACATGGCGACGCCGTCACCGGTGGCGACATCGGGGTTCGTAGTTTCCTTGTAAACCCGGCCAAGACCGCCCGTGGCAAGGAGTACGGCGCGAGCGTAGATGGGGTGGTGCTGTTTATAACGCGCGTCGTAGGCGACGGCGCCGCGGACTTCGCCGCCGGTCATCAATAGATCAGTCACGGCGGCGAAACTGAGGAATCGCACGTTGGCGAGCGAGGCGGCTTTGCGATAAAGGGCGCGGGAGATTTCGCGGCCGGTGGAGTCGCCGTGGGCATGAAGAATGCGGTTGCGGGAGTGCGCGCCTTCGCGGCCGAAGACGAGTTCACCGCCTTCGCGGTCGAATTCGGCACCCCATTCCAGCAGTTCTTCGATGACGTGAGGGCCTTCGGCGACCAGGGTTCGAACGGCGTCCGCATCGCAAAGTCCGTCGCCGGCCATAAGCGTGTCCTGTTCGTGAAGGGTGACTTCATCGTCGTCGGAAAGCGCGGCGGCGATGCCTCCCTGCGCGTATTCGGAGGCCGACTCGTGGAGCGTGTCCTTGGCAAGGACCAGCACCTTTCCGGAGGCGGCAAGAGAGATGGCGGCGCGAAGACCGGCGACTCCGGCCCCGATCACGAGGTAGTCACAAACAATGCTGTCCGGCGAAGCGCGCATAACCCCATGGTACAAACGAAAAGGAACATGCCCTCATATGTAGTCACCACCGGCACTCAACGTTACGAGTGCCGCATTGAACGAGGAATACTCTCGCGCGTTGCCGAATTCCTGCCCGCCAAGGCTGGGAAGGTGTTTATCGTCACCACGCGGGACGTGTGGAAGCTGCATGGTTCGGGGATGACTTTCCCGCACGAAGTGGTGTTTTTCCCAGGCGGCGAGCCGAATAAACGGCTGTCGGTTTTGGAAGCGATGGCTGGTGTGATGCTGGCGAAGGGCGCCGACCGGTCGTCGGTGATTATCGCTTTTGGCGGTGGGATCGTGGGCGATGTGGGCGGGTTTCTTGCCGCGATTTTCATGCGCGGGATTCCGGTGATTCAGGTGCCGACGACATTATTGGCGCAGGTCGACGCCGCGATTGGCGGGAAGACGGGCGTGAATCTGGTCGGCGGGAAGAATTTGATTGGGGCATTTCATCAGCCGTTGGCGGTATTGATCGATCCGTCGGTGTTGGAGACATTGCCGGAACGGGAGTACCGTTCGGGGTTGTTTGAGGTGGTGAAGTACGGGATTATCGCCAGTCCGAAATTGTTCCGGTTGCTGGCGGATGATTCGGCTAGAGTACTGGCATTGGATCCGGAGGCGGTGGATTTTATTGTCGGCGACTCGGTGCGTATCAAAGCCGAAGTTGTTTCGGCGGATGAAAAGGAGGGCGGGGTGCGGCGTATTCTGAATTATGGCCATACGCTGGGACATGCGCTGGAGGCGGAGACGTCGTATTCGCGGATGCTGCATGGCGAGGCGGTCGCGTACGGCATGAACGCGGCGGCCTATTTGGCGGAGCGGTTGGGTTTACTGGCGAAAGCCGACGCGGAAGAGATGCGGCGGGTGACGGCGCTGTACGGACCTTGGCCGGCGGTGGGGGATTTGAGCCCGGAGGCGTTGACGGCGCATACGTTAAAGGATAAGAAGACCATTCAAGGGACGACGCATTTTGTGTTGGCGGAAGGCGTGGGGACGGTGCGGGTAGTCAGCGGGATTGCCGCTTCCGATGTAACGGCGGCCGCGGCGGCGGCGCTGTAATTTATGACTCTTCAAGATGGTAAGGGCACGACGCCCCCGGGCGCGGCGACTGAAGAACAGGCGGCGCGGTATGTGCGGGGAATGTTCGACCGTGTGGCTCCGCGATATGACCTGATTAACCATGTGATGAGCTTCCAGTTGGACAAGTACTGGCGGTGGCGAACCGTGGCGCTCGTACAGCCAATTTTGGACCGGGCGGAGGCACTGGTTTTGGACTTGGCTTGCGGTACCGGAGATTTGACGCTGGCGTTGACGCGGGCCGGGCGGGCGCGGGTGATTGGGAGCGACTTTTGCCATCCGATGCTGACGGGAGCGGCGGCGAAGAAGGCGCGGCTGTTGTTTGAGGCGGACGCGTTGACGTTGCCGGTCGCAAGCGGATCGATCGATCTCGTGACGTGCGCCTTTGGGTTCCGGAATTTTGTAAATTACCGGCGCGGGATGGTTGAGATTTTGCGTGTATTGAAGCCGGGAGGGACGGTAGCGATTTTGGAGTTGTCGACACCGCCGAATCCGGTGTTCCGGGAAGGGTATCGAATCTATTCAAAACTGGTAATGTCGCGCGTTGGTGCGATGATCAGCGGTTCGGAAGATGCCTACACATATTTGCCGGAGAGTATCAGGAAGTTCCCGGTGGCGGACGTATTGGCGGAGCAATTCCGGGAGGCCGGGTTTGCCGCGGTGGAGTACGAATTGTTGACGTTCGGAATCGTCGCACTCCACATTGCCCGGAAGGCGGCGTAGGACTTTCGTCCGCTATCTGTGGAAAAGTGGTGCCAGGCACCACTTTTCCACAGGGGTTAGAGGAGGGAGGTGGGGCGGCGTTTCCAGCCCATCGCCTCCAGCGCGGTAATGTGGGCGCCGGCTTGTGTCAGGATGTGATGGAGATCGTTGCCGACGCTGACGAAGGGGAAACCCTTGTCGAGGAATTCCTGGACGCGCGACGTTCCGAAGAGAAACACGCCCAACGGCACGTTGTTCTTCTTGGCGGCGGCAACCAGTTTGTCGGTGGCCGCGCCCAACTCCGGCGACGTGTACATCAGCGGGAACTCGTACTTCTCGTACAGGCCCATCGACATGCAAAGGTCATTCTGGCCGAGGAACAGCATGTCGACACCGGGCACGGCGGCGATTTCATCAATGTTCTCGATGCAACTGGCGGTCTCAACCTGCATGGCCACAATGGCGTTCTTGTTCCAGTTGCCGGCGTAGCCAAGCAGTCCGGCCTTGTTCATGCTGCGCTGCGGGAAGTACACGGAGCGCGTACCCGCCGTGGGATACAGTGCGCAACTGACAGCGGCGCGGGCTTCATCGGCGGTATTGATATAGGGGACCAGAATGCCATCGGCGCCTAAATCCAACGACTGCTGAATGCCGATGCGATCGTCATAACCACCGACGCGAACAAGCGATTTGGCGCCGCCGCTGCTGACGCCGCAAAGCATGGCCGATAATTTCTCGTTATTCATCGGGCCGTGCTGCGTATCGACAAGCATCCAGTCATAGCCCGTGTGCGCGAGTTGCTCAACCACGGTGGGACTGTGGGAATTGATGAATAAACCGAATTTGGGCTTGCCCTCGCGCAACTGCTGCTTGAATTCCGCGCCGGTAACGGGTGTGTCTGCCATAGTCTCGTTTTCTCCTAAAATTGAAAGCTCTATGGACTATACCCAATGCGCGGACTTATAGTCCAACCCACACTCAAAAAAACCGGGTTCCGCTTCGGTCTATCTTTGGTAACCGGCAATTCCAGCCTCCCCCATGGCGTATCACTTCGGCCCGTTCGCTACGACGCGGATCAGCGGTTGCTCTTCCGCGGCCCCGATCGCGTCCCCCTCCTCCCCAAGGTCGCTGAAACCCTCCACGTCCTCATTGAGCGCCACGGCCAAGTCGTCGACAAAGCCGATCTCATGAAGCTCGTCTGGCCCGACGCCGTCGTCGAGGAAATCGGCCTCGTCCGTAACATCTCGCTCCTCCGTAAAGCCCTCGAGGTCGAGTGCGCCGAAAACCCCATCATCGAAACTGTCCCCCGCCGGGGTTACCGCTTCGCCGCTCCGGTGACCCCCGGCACACCCGCTCCTTCGAAACTCAACCCCCGCCGCTGGCCCATCGCCCTCGCGGCGCGTGTCCGGCGAGCCGCGGGGTTGGAAGCCACCATCATCTCTACTACCCGTCGCAGGCCGCGGTCCTTTCACCCGATGGACGATTATTGGGGGAGTATTGGCACAGCGGCCACTTGAACGCGCTCTCCCTCGCGAGCTTTCGTGGTCGGGAGTTGGCCTATTTTGACGGCGTGAACAACGCACAGAAGGCAGCCACCTTGGTGGTCTTGGATCCTGCACGGCTCGGGGGAGCGGCGCGCGAACTGTCCGGGTATCAGCTCACCGATTTCGGTGCGCCGATGGAGGAGGCCCGGGTGTTGTTCCCCGGGTCTTGCCTGACCCCGTCCGGGTCATACAATGCCGCCGCGCATATTTTTGCGACAGGGAATGGCGTCGTGGTTGATGTGTGGGAGCGTGTCACGTCGCCCCATTCGCCGAGCATCCAGTACGACCTATCGTCCGATCTCTCGTTGCGGCAGGGCGTGTTTTTCGATGGGTTCGTCAGCGAACACACCCTGACTGAATAAGAACGCAAATCCTTACGTCCCGAACGCCTCCCCTAGCGGAGAACCCTGCAACGCTTCGCGAACCCCTTTCGTCGTCTCCGCCGAGTACAGGGTTGGCACTGGACACGTTGCGGCGTAGCGCAGATAACCAACGATATATTCCTTGTCGGGATGGAACGCTCTATCAAAAACTCTTGTCCTCCTCGTTTTGGACGGCCGCCGGTAAGGAACTTGTCCTACCGGCGCGGGTGCGCGCGGCAACCATCATTGATCCGCACATTTCAGACCGGCAAGCTCGCCGATTCGCCTGCCCGCCAGCGCCATTGTTCAGAAGCCTGGAGACGGCGGATCCTACGCCATCCTGCTCCCGTCAATGGCGCTTTCCCCGTAAGCCATCCCCTCTTTGCAGATCGAGGGCGAGTTGCACTCCGCCAGTAGTTTCAGCGAACATCGGCCCGTCCTCATCCGTCAGCCACGAGAGTTCGTGCCTGGCGTCGGCAGCCGCTTCCTCGTCTCCGTGTTCTTCCGCCTCCACCAGCAAGCGATGCAACAATCGGATGCCTTCGCGGCGCCGCCCATCCTGTAACAACAGGAATGCCGCCCGCCGGCAGAGCTCCGTGCCGCGCGTCCAATCGTTCGCAAAGCCATGATGGATAGCGGCCGGAACCTCCGCCAATAGCTCACGGCAAGGTTCCGGCTTTTTCTTCCAACTCTGAAAGTAGCGGTGCAAAACCTCCAAGTGCCGTTGCCGTGACCCAGCATCCGTCCGGGGCGTTTGCGGCATTCGAAACAGATCTTTGGCAGCGTCCAACAGGACAGCCTGCGTCAGGTCAGCGCCCAACTCGCGCGCGAACCATCCGGGGAACGCGGGCGCGTGGCATGCGCCCAGAGCGCTGTCCCCCATGGCGTCCGGCGGCGCTCCCACCACTTGCAAATACGAGTGCCATCCTTCGGGAAGCTTCATCGGTTTGTCGATGTGCGCCAACACGGCGAGCATTCGGCCATCCCGTAACCGGTACTCCAGTTCCGCGCGGATCGGCGCCGCCTCGCGCCCCGCGCATCCCAGCCAAATTACGCCTTGAAAATGCCCCGCCGCCCGATGCGCGAATGCCTGCGCCGCCGCCGCGTCCGCGGTTACAATCTGTCCCGGCTCATCCACCAGTGCCGTCCACCATTCATTGGGAACGGTACTCGAGATGGCGGCCGCGGTAACCCCCGGGTATTTCGGCAACTTCGCGGTCAGCCAGCGTTCCGCCGCTCGGTCCAACGCTGGAGAATCGTCCGCGGGAAAAAAGATCCGCCGCTCCAACAGCTTCGGATAGGCGCATTCCTCCAACCTCGCGAACGCGATTGGCGGGTCGCCTTCGTGGCCAATCAATCCCTTCCACGCTTCCAGACGCAATGGCGCGGGCGCGTTCAAGCCGTCCAGAAGAATCAGCACCGCGTCCGCTCCCGCGCCCTCTTCCCACGTCTCCCACACCGGCGCCGAGTCTTCCTCCACCAGCAGCGTCCCGATCCCCAGATTCCGCTCCAACCGCCGTGCCAATCGCACCGCAATCGCCGCCGCCCGCGAGGAACAACAAATGCTCAACCGCACCACACTATTGAACCGTTCTCGCCCCTTCGCCGTCAACGCACCGCGGCGGGCATCCGCGCGGTCCACTCGTTTCGTTGCGCGGCCAGCGCCCCGGCATGTACTTGCTCCAGCAGGTCGAGGCACTGTGTCAAAAACGTCAACCGCGTATATCCGCCCCGCCGCAGCACTTCCCCATGCTCGCGCCAAACCACCAGGCAGATCAGCGCCATCATCGCCTTGTGGCACGCCTTCAACAGTCGCAATAATTTCCACCGCCGCCACACCGCCCCCAGGTTCGCCGCCTGGAATCGCAAATGCATCGCTTCATCGCTCAACAGCCGGGTGCAAATAGTCCGCAGCCAACCCGATCCTGTCATCTCCCGTACCGCCGTGTAATAAGGCGCCGACGCAACTTCCGCGCACACCAGCACCGCTGTCATGAGTCCAAACCCCAGCATTTTCCGCGCCATCCGGAACACCGCGTCCGTCCAGCACGCCCGCAGCAACGGATATCCCTGCGCTTTCAAAAACTCCCCCAGCCAATACGAATGCCGGTTCTCCTCCTGGATGAAAAGCGCCATCGCCTCCCCCAGCCACGAGTCCCCGTTCGTATCCCCGAATCGCCGCGCAAATTGCAGCAAGTGCCGTCCGTCCGACGACTCGCCCAGTTGAAACTGCGCCAGTGACGGTCCCAGTATCTCCCGCTCCCTCGGACTCCACTCGTCCCTCGTCCGCGTTTCCAACTCATCCAGCAAATTGCGCCGAAAATGATTCCGCCATACCATTCCGGCCGGCCAGTTTGTCATCGTTAGCTTCTCCATGGAATGTACTTTATAGTATAAAGTATATTTACGCAATCGTTTTCTTGCACGGCAAACGCGCGGACCCCGAAATGGGCTTTAAGATGTAAAAGACTCGAACAACTCATGAACTTCACATTGCTCGAACAAAACATCCTGATCGCCAAGGGCTTAACCGCCGGGCAATTGAACGAACTGGCGGCCGCCGGCGTCCAGGCGAAGTCCGATTTCGCCACGGTCGGCGACGCCGCCACGCTGCGCGAAGTCCTGCCGTCGCTGGACGAGACCGTCGCCGCGAAGGTGATGGAGTGGGGATTGGGCATTCCCGCTTCGAAGACGGAAAAGCTCATGCTCGATTCTCCTGATGTGGTCTACTGCCTGCACTGCAACGCGCGCCAGCCCAAGGATTATAAGACCGGTGAACTATGCCCAAGCTGCGGCAAACAGGCCGAGCCGGTGCAGTCCTGCTACTGGTGCTCCAACAGCGGACCCGGCAAATTCTGCCGCGGCTGCGGCGCGGAGTTTGTGCCGCTGGCCGAGTACGACCTGGCGATCCTGCTCAAGCGGGAGGGCGTGGCCAAGGAAGAAATCTCACGCCGTCTGAAGGGCATGAGCGCCGCCGAGAAGGACGTGCTCTGGGGCCGTGTCCGCCGCATCCACGGATAATGCGGGCCATTTGTGAAACTTGCGCACAGCCGCAGCCGCTCGATTGGCGGGCGGGCGATCTCTGCGTCCATTGCGGATTGGCGGTGCGCGAAGAGGCGCGTTGTTACTGGTGCGCCAAATGGGGGCCGCTGGCGAAGTTCTGCCGCAAGTGCGGCGCCGCCGCGGTCGCGCGGGAACACTACGGTCCCGCGCGCATGTTGAAACACATGGGCGCTAGTGTCTTTGAAATTCCGAACCTTCTCGCCGAACTCGATCCGGAATTAATCTCCACCCAGCAGTCCATTTATGGCGCCCACGCCGCGGCCGCCAATCGTCATATTGAGTACGCCCGCCAGCTTGGCGAGTCCCTCTATCAGAAGCACTGGGCTGCCGAATTGGAAGAGGAACTCATCCCCCAGCTACCCTGGCCGGATGAAAAGCTCGCCTTCTATTCCAACGCGCCCCTCTCCGAAGCCAGCCCATTCCCTTTATTAAGCGCCCTCGCGCCTCTTGTCCGCATTCAGCGCGGCGATTTCACCGAATTACGCCACTATGCGCATCTGATTCACAGTGCCAACGGCGGCATCGCCGCCGAAGCCGCGCTTCAATTCTCCGGCTGGCGCGCACTTTATTGCGTCTACATCGAGATCAACCGCCACGATTTAATCGCCGTCCTGCAGGTATCGCCGCTCCCCGCGCACGCCGCCCCGCGCCTGGCAGCGCTCGGCGCCGAGCCTCGGCCCGAATATTTCTCCACTGGCGATCCCGATACCGATTTCCTCATCCTCATCCTCGATCAAAACACGCGCGCTCTGGAGTCGTTTCTCGATGACAACGATCCCCAGCGCCGTTACGTCGCCGCCACCCAACTCGTTAGGTTCCAGCAAGCCGACGGCATTGGTCCCGCCTTGCTCCGCGCCAATCACGACCAACAACTCCAAATTCTCCGCGACATAATTCGTTACAAAAGCCCCATACCCGCGCTCCACGATACCTTCTTCGCCCTTGTCGAGAACAGTCCCGAACGCCGCGTCCGCGACGCCGCCGCGCAAGCCATCGCCCTCGCCCGCCTTCACACTGATTCCCTGCGTCTGATCGGCCTCGCCAACGGCAACCACGACATGATCCACTCTCTGCTCCGCGCTAAACCCGCGCCGGAGACCTATATGGAAATGGGCCGCCGGCTTGTCCACAGCGGCCGCTTCCGCATGGATCAATGGGGGTGGGACGACGCCGCGAAGCCAGACTCAATGCCCGTGACATTCGTTGAGGACAATTTTCCGCACTCCACTCCAGCGACCCGAATCGAACTGCTTCGCTTCGCCGAAAAACAGATCGAGGCCCATGGCGTGGCCCGTTCTCCGCTGGAGCGGCTCCTCATCCGCCAGTGTTTCGCCAACGGCCCCGTCGAACTCATCGGCGCCGCCTGGGCCTGTATTCATCGCATTCAAATGCATCGCGAAGTCGGGCTGACAGTGCCGTGCGATCTGTCGCTCGAAAACATCGGTTGGTGCTGGTCTGTGCCGGAAATCTTAACCGCCATCGCCGCCCTGATGGCCAACCCAGACGCTGTAGAGCAAACCTTCGTCCGTGACGATTTCGACCGATTCCTCCGCTCCGCCGAGCCCGAATTCTTCGCCGCCGCGGCCGCCTATCCCGATGAATGCCGCCGCGTTATCAACGCCGCGCCATTGGCCGATCCCTACATCTACGCCCTGCGCTTCGCCGCCGAACTAGACCACCATTATCCGGTCGAATAGTTCACTCGAACTTTGGCTGGAAATACTTGCGTGCCTCCCAGCGTTACAGATGGCAGCCCGTTCAAATGGACTTCGCGCCAGCGCGGCAAGCCCGCCAGGAACGGCAGACCCGCGTCGGTGACCCATTGCATTCATATAGCTCGACCTGCTCCAACGACAACATGCCGCCCAGGATGGCGAGACTGCGATCCGTAATCTGAGTCAAACCAGCGTAAAAGTAGTTCAGCGGCAGACCCGCGATATGCTCCGTTGCAATGTCCGTAGTGTCGCGGCAATACATGCATGTCAAACGGTGCAGGCTCTCGCAGCGCCCGACATGACGAAAGGCGTCGTCGCTCATTCCGATCGGCGTCAGTTCCCGTAGTGCCGGAAAGTGGGGCAATGTGGAGAGCGCCCGGTCGTCGACATTCTTGCAGCCCACGCCGAGGCTGCGCAGCGCGGGCATCTTTGAAAAGGCGGCGAATCCGCGGCTGCCAAAGTTGGGGCATACGCGACCCCAGAAACCTTCCAAGGTCGTCGAACGGCTTAACGCTTCAAAGCCATCGTCGGTGGCAACCGATTCCTGCGCGCGCAGTTTGCGCAGCCGCGGCAACTCGCCGATGTGGCGCATGGCCCTGTCGTCGCTCAGTTTGCCGTCGCAGCCCAAGGAAACAAGATTCGGCAGGTGAATGAGGTGAGCGAAGGCGCCGGTGGTAATGCCGGTAACGTGCCAGAACAGGTCGAGTTCGTTGACACCCTCCAGTCCGGCGAGGCAGGCGAGGCCGTCGTTGGTGAACGGCCCGTCGATTAAAAGGCGCGCCGCGTTCACCGCATTCTTCATCAGCGGGAAGTTGTGCAGCAGCGGAAGTCCCGCATCTATGACGAGTCTACCCGAGCTAAAGTCCCGCAGGTTTGGCTTGCCTTGCAAGGCCGCGATCGCGCCGTCCCCGGTGGGCGAACCCATCAGGTTGACCTGTTCCAGCCGGTCGCAATATTGCAAATTAGAGACGCCCGCGTCGATGATGCCCGACTGCCAGGTCATCTCGAATTTCCGGAGGTTCGGCAAGTGGCGAAGCACTTCGAGGCCGCGATCCGTAAATCTTCCGCCCGGATATTCGCTCAGGTTCAATACTTCTAACTGCGGCATGCGGGCCAGATGCGCAAGGCCGTCATCGGTCAGTTCGCGCGACCCGCCGAGGCTCAGCGTGGTGACGTGATCGAGCGTTGCGATGCGCTCAAACGCGGCGCCGGTCATCAAGCCTTCGGCGTCCAGCCGGGTGATCCGCCGCTCGCGCATAACGGCGGTCAAATCGTCCCACTCCGCCGCGGACATCCGGCGGCGCGCCCCGATGCGGTTCCCCTTGGCATCGATCACGAACGCCGCGCCGGGCGGCGGCGTACCGGTTTCCGCCGCCTTCATCAGCGCGTCCCAAGGACCGAAGCCCGCGTCCCGGGCGACCATCATTCGCGCCTCGGAAAGGTCCAGAAAGTTTTGCGGCGTTCGCGAAGAACGCTCCCGAAAGGCATACACCCGGCGCCAGATTTCCGCGCGCACGTCCTCGAAGGTGAAGGCCCGGCCGTAGTGCTCGTTCAACCGGGCCAGAGCTTCGGTATCGCGCTCATACGACTTCACGAAATCCTGCGCTGCCCGATGGTATTTCCCCGCCGCAGGAGTGAGCGGTACTCGAGCGCCAGCGCGTTCTGCACATCGCGCAAGACCGGTGGGTGTGCTGCGTCCGGATAAACGCGATGCAGACATTCATACGCTTCCCCATCGTTCTCACGCAACGCCTTCAACTAGCGTTTCGCTTCTTTTCTTAAACCCTCAAGGTTCGTGGCGGAGCTAATTTCTCGCGGCATAGCTTTCCTTCCGTAGTCGCCCAGTATCCGCTTCGTTCAGGGCCGGAATGAAAGGTACAAAATGAGGAAATCGTTTTGGGTGGGAGCCTGCTCCCTGGCCGCGGATTGGAGGCGCCCCGGAGCGATCTGAACGATAGACTCGCACTGCGTCGAATCACCTGTCAACCTGGGGCGGTGCCGCCCTATACCGCCCCGCAATCCTTCGCCCGCTGCATGAACGTCCGCAGCCCGCGCACCGTTGACGCATCGTCAAACTGCCGCTGCATCACCACGGCCTGCTCCGCCCCCGCCTCATAGTTCGCAAGCCGCGCCTGCATCTCCGCCGCGTGAAGCCCGTAGAACTGATACAACGTCGCGTACCGCGTGACCAACTGCGCCGGATGCAGATCCCAACCCTGATAAAAACCCTCCGCCAACGATCGCAAAATCTCATCCCGATGCTGCCGCCACGCCGCAATCACCGGTTCGCGCGTATCGCCCATGGGCAGAATCTTCGTCGGCCCATCCGCCACATCCACATCCGTCCCCGCGAATGCCATCAGCATCTGCATCCGCGCCGAAGTACACGCCGGGTGGTGCAGCCGTTGGAACGGCGCCGACACCCCCAACGACGCCAGCAAATCGTACGGCCCTAAATGAACGCTCAACAGCTTCCCGCCCGAGGCGTCCAGCAATTCGCGCAGCCGTCCCAAGATTGGCGGCGTCTCCACCAGCGCTTCAATCCACGCGCGCCCACGCAGTTCCACCGCGAGTTGCGCCACCTCTTCCGGCCGCTTCACCTTCGGCAGCGTCACCCGGAATTGCGCCGGCAGCCGGTACGAAACTGTCTGCAGGAATAACCGCAGCGTCCGCAAGGACCGCTCCCGCGTTGAGCCATTCAACGGACGAATCCGGATCCCCATAAAAACCGGCAGCGCTCCGGTCTCCGCGCCTTCCCGGACGGCCTTCGCCGCGGCAATCGCGTGCCGGTCTTCCTCGGCGTCGTCATGCACCCCATACCCGTCCTCAAAATCGATCCGGTAGTCCTCCACAGGCTCCCGCCCCAACTTCTCCCGCACCCTTTCCATCACTGCTTCGGAACAGTCCAACTCCGCCGCCGCGGGCGCCCACCGGTCCATTGCCGCGAGCGCCAACCCGCCCAGTTTCCGCGATATATCGGCTCTGAACAAATGCGCCCCGCCGTACATGACATGAACCGGCTGCCGCCGCGTCATGCGCGCACCGCCGGCAATGGATACCGCAGCGATTCCCGCAGCCATTCGCCATTCAACCGCACCGCGTCGCGCAGCGTTCCCACCAACCCCTCGCGCCGTTCATAAAGCCGGTACCCATCGCGCGAACGCAAATAACCGCGTGCTTCCGGATGCCGCTCAAACAACACATCGCCCATCTCGGCGTGCAGCCGTTCGAACTTTGTCCGCCGGTCGAGCAGCGCCTTAATCAGGAATGGCAGCACAATCGAATAGTCGCCCTGCATGCTCTCCGTCGATTGCACGTAAGTGTCCCGATCCACTTTGCCCCACGTAACCGCTTCTCCTGGCGGACATGAGCTTAACGACCCATCCGTCACCGGCGCCGACGTAATCTGCACGTCGAATTCGTAGCCGCGCACGTCCGGCAATCCAAGCACCTGGCCCAGCGCCGGCTCCGGTTGCAAGTTGTAATTCTTCGGCACGCCGCCGCCCAGCATGAACGTGGCGAGCGACTTGGGCTCGCTTTCAAATAAGCCCCAATGGTGATAGGCGCAAGCCTCGAAAACTTCGGCGTGAATGTCCAAATCAAACGAATACGAAGGTAGCAATCCCGCCTCGCGCATGGCCCACAGCTTCATCGAATTCAGAAAGACGGACCCATCGCCCGGCGCGCCCACAAACACCGGAATCGCCATATTCCAGCAGGTCGCCAGCAGGCCCGGCTCCACGCCGCTGGCCTCCTCCTGATCGGCGTACCACTTGCCCAGCAGGTTCCGCAGCTCCGTCCCTGTCATCTTTTTTTGGAACTCCGGAAGCTGCAAAATCGCCGTTAGAAATCGATCCTGGTCCAGCAGCACGTCTTCGTTAAACGCCATGTCGGTCACGCGAATCGTGCGCTCATCGCGCAGCGCGCCGTCATCGCCGAAGATGGGCACTTCGAAGACCGGGTCGCGGCGTCCGGTCAGGCTTCGGTGGCCGTCGTGATAGCACACGGCGTCCGTCGTTGAAAGATACGCCACCCACCCGGTTTCAAGCAGGGGCAGCAGCCACGTCTGGTGCTGACCGGAGACGGTGACCGGCCCCGCAATCGCCAACGTCAGCGGACAGCCCATTCCGATCGCGCGGTCCAGAATCGTATAGATGCGCCGCAAATACGCGCCGCCGAAAGCCGGCAGGCAGTGCCGGAATAGTTCATCGAGCGACGTCACTTCATCGACGCGCTTCACCCGCACCGTCCGCCGATGCTCGTTATCGCAGGATTTCATTACTACTCTATGATGACTCAATGCGGGCGCCAAGCCTGTGCTTCCGGCTTCTCACGATCCAGATACGGAATACCATTGGTCATCCACGCGGGCTTCGCCTCGTCTTTCAAAAAGTGGCCGAAAAACTCGAACATGCGAATCGCATAGTCAAATTGATTCGCCCGCTTCCGCAGCCCGTGCGGCTCGCCGTTGTAATTGAAAAAGTACACCTCTTTTTCCAGCCGTCGCAGCGCCAGGAAAAACTCAATACCCTGCGTGAACGGCACCGCGTCGTCGCGATCGTTATGCAACATCAACAGCGGCGTCTTCACCTGGTCGGCCCGGAACAGCGGCGAGTTGTCCAGATACCGCATCGGATACTCCCACAAGCTGCCGCCAATCCGGCTCTGCCCGCGTTCGTATTGGAACTGCCGCGGCACCCCCGGCCCGTAGCGAATCCCGTCGTAGGCCGACGTCATATTCGCCACCAGCGCGCCGGGCGCCGCCGCCGCGAAGCGGTTCGTCCGCGTGACCATGTAAGCGATCTGATACCCGCCCCAGCTATGGCCCTGGATGCCGATCCTCTTCTCGTCCACAATGCCCATATCCACGATTTTCTGCACCGCCGCCGTCACGCACTGCAGCGCGCTTTCGCCAGGATACCCGGCCTTATAGGCGATGTCCGGATGAAGCACCAGATAGCCGTTGCTGACATAGAGCGAAACATTCACGTTCTGCGAGGGCTGCGGCGCCACGAAATTGTGCAGCCCATCGGAGAGCCGCTCGTAGATATAAACCATTAATGGATATCTCTTGGCGGCGTCAAAATTCTCCGGCTTGAAAAGCGTCGCATGCAGCGCCACGCCGTCCGGATTTCGGAAGGCCATGCGCTCCGCCGTCCCCCATTGTAAATTTTGCTTCTGCGGATTCGCGTCGCTCACTTTCTGCATCTTCGTAAACGTCGAATCGGTCACCAGCAGGTCCGGAAACTCATCAAACCGCGACGCCGTCAGCACCGCCACCTCCGCCTGCTTGGCCATCAGGGGCGCCCCGAATTTCTTCGCCGCCATCGTCAATCGCACCGGCTCTGCCGCGCCTTGCAAAGAGTCCCGGTAGAAACCGCTCTCCCGTGTCGTCTCCTTCTCCGCCGATAGCAAAAATGGTTGCGCGCCATCAATTCCCCGGTCCCGCGGATCCACGCGCGGCCGCACCACGCGGAACGCCGTCAACTCCCTTCGCCCCAACCCTTCGGTCATAATTTTCGTCTCGCTTCCGTCCGGCCGCAGCGCCCACACATCGTAGCGGTCGTAAACCAGGAACCAGTCGCCGGTTTTCGTCCAGCCCGCCGCTCCATACCCGAAACCTCCGCCCGGCGTATCGGCCAACTCATTCGCGAACGACACGGGCAGCGCCGCTGTCAAATTCAAAGTCTTTCCGGACTTAGAGTCCAGCGACCACCACGCCTTCTGGTCGTAGTAAAAGGCCCATTTCCCATCCGGCGACAGCACCGGCGCCGCCGTCGTTTTCTTCACCGCCACGCGCCGTTCGCCTGTAAGGGGATTGATCGTCCACACGTCGCGATAGCGCGCATCGAAATCCGCCAGCCTGCCATACGCCCGGTCGCCAAATCCCAAAGCCTCGGTCGCATCGTCGCTCACCGCCGCATCGGTTATTTCCGCATCCCCCAGCATCACCAGCTTCTTCTCCGCCAAGTGCAGAATCGCCGGTATGCCGCGGCGGCGCTCCGCAACGGCACGCGCTTTCTGCACTGTCTGAATCCGCTCCTCTTTCCAATGCCACATTTCAAATATGGCTTTGTTCTCATTCGCCGTCACTGGCGCCTCGCTCCGGCCTTTCGGCGTAACGCTGATCAGCAATGCCGTCCCGCTCTTCGTGAATGCGAATATGCCCCGGTCCCCGATTGTCTGCCCTGCCGGGGCCTTAACCCACTCCGTCGCGGTGCCCGCGCCTCGGGTCCATCCATACAATACGCCCTCGGCTAAGAACGCCAGTTGCTTCCCTTCGAAGTCAAACGCCAGCTTGGCGTAACGGGCCTTGCCCTCCTTCAATACAGTCCGCGTGCCGTCGGCCGCCGAAACGGCAAAAACGCTGTCGGCCGTAAACGCCGCCAACGTCGCTCCATCCCGGCTCATCGCGAATTCCATAACGCCGTCATAGGTCGCGGAAGCCGCTCCGTCCAGCGGCCGTAACCCGAGCCGCTTCTCGGCGCTGTCTTCCAAATAAGCCACAACGGCCGGTCCCGTCTCCGCCACCGCGAAGCTCTTCACGTTCTCTATCCGGGTCACAACGCCCGAGGCCACCGCCAATACAGCCAGGCCCCCTTTCGGCATCTCGTCCGCTTTCTTCTTCGCCTTCCGTGCGGCGTCCGTGCCGGCGGCACTCGCGCAATGCCAGGCAGGGTTAAAGCAGCACGCGAGTCAGAAGCTGAGATCGAGCGGCTGTCGAGAGATTCGAGCAAAGCCGTCGCCGCCTCTCCATTGCCTGATGTGGCACGACTCGCGCACCCGGCCTACCGCGAGATGGTTGAACTCTACGAGGCCCATCAGAATGCGATGCGCGAGTCGGCGGAGCACACAACCGCGGCGTTGGCGCTCCTTCTCCGGCTCGCGATCAATTATAGGGACATTGACGGCGCAACCCTCACCGGAATGAATCTGGATAAAGTGGCTCGGGACCCTTCGGCGATTGCCTCCCCAAAAACTGAGGTTTCGAACCACCTCTCCGACCGTAACATCTTGATCGCATTCGAGAAGACGTCACCGACTTCGTCCCACGACCAAATTGGAAAAGAATCAGAAGATCAATCGATTACCAACGTGACTGGCTTGCCAACCCGACTGAGCATTTCCACGAGCGTATCTATGGTGAACTTGGCCGTCTTCTTGTTCATCACGTCGGAAACACGTGGGCGCGAGACCATTAAAACCTCGGCGGCCTCGGCTTGCTTCAAGTGATGTTTCACAATCCAGGACGAAATCTCCTCCATCAATTGTTGCTTCAGGATACGCGTGTCATTGATCTGTTTGCGAGACGCAGCCTGTAGGCGTTTGGCCTCGTCCGGCGAAAAGCCCAGTTCCACGAAGAGGTTCGCTCCTGGTTTTGTCACATGGCGGATTTCGGTGTCGATCTTCATTCCCATTCCTTCCTGGCGCTGACTACGGCGCGATAGCGCGCCTTGGCAATAGCCTTGTCCTGCTTGCTGGTCGCCTGAGTCTTCTTCCGGAAGCAATGCAGGACGTAGATGGATTCCTCGAACTTGGCGACATACATCACACGATAGATTCCGTTCGCGTCCCGAATGCGGATCTCTCTTGTACCTGCACCCACATCGTCGAAGGGCTTCCAGTCGGCGGGATCAAGCCCTGCCTGGACCTTCCCCAACTGGAAACCCGCGTCCTTCCGAGCGTCTTTCGGGAATGCCAGCAGATCGCCGTAGGAAGAGCCTACCCACCGAATCTCTTTCTCATCGTCCATACAACGGCATGTATAAAATTTTATACGCGCCTTCGGTCCAAGTCAAGGTGCCCGGTGAACACTGGCCGGCGGAATCCAGGGGTGGCGGTGTCAACAAGATGCCGCCGTGGTTGGAAAAATGTCCGCTTGGGATCCCAATCGGTGGCTCCTCATTTAGGATTCGAACCGGCAACCCCTCAGTTCGCTCCAGCGTGCGATGTTCGCACCGCCAAATCTACCGCCGCCCCTCCGTGCCAACATAGGTGAGACAGATTCGGCTCACCTAATTAAAGAGCAGGACGGGAAAGAGAACCGGAATGATCGCGCAAATGATGAACGAATTGAAGAATGGGATGGGCGGCGAGGAACTTAGAGCAAGTCGGAACCAGCGCGCGGAGCGGCCTGGGCTGTAACCAGTCAACACCTCAGCCCACGCTCCAAGGCACCCCAAACGTCCGCCTTAGAACCATATCCAGAACAAGTGGTTTAGGGTCAATCTCACGGACCAATTGCCGCAGCTTTTGCAAGACGCCAGCCGCAAAGTTCTTCGGAAGCAACGCGCTATGCCTGCCCGTATGCGGCTCGACGTGAACCACTATCCGCCGCGTTTTGCCAGCCATTGCCCTCCGCGCGTGTTCCCTCTCGATTCCCTCTCCCTGAACCGCCGCCTCAGCCAGACCAGTCAGCGTATCCTTCACCCGTTGCCAGACGTCATCGGCCAGCCCACTTATATTTCTATCGTTCGGCTGACCCCGAATCACCCGAAAGTCCTTCGCCTCAATCAGCCACACAACGCCAGGCGCTTTTTGCCGACGCATCGCGACCAAATCCATCGCCTTCAAGTTTCCCCGGGCACAAGCACGTTCCGGTAGTAGCTCCATTCATCGTACTTCTCCGCCACCATACCCGGCGCGAAGTCAAATCGCAGCGAATCCACCTGAACGTTGGCCATCCGCCTTCCCCTACTCCGCTTCCGTCCCTGGACCCATTTCGACTTCCATATACCGGTCGCTCTGCTCCAGATCCTCGTCCAGCGCCGCGATACTGCCAATCTCGTCAATCGTCTTCCCCTGCTGTACCCTCACCGCCTCATCCCCCTCGCCAACATGCAGGCCGATATAACGCACATCCAACTTCGCGAACTCCCGCTTATGCAATACGTGCAATTCACGCAGAAGAAATAGACTATGGGTCGCCACAAAAACTTGAATGCCGTTCTTCGCAACCTGCAAGATCGTCTTCGCAACCGCCTTCATAATCCGCGGATTCAAATTGCTCTCTGGCTCATCCCAAAACAGGTAACCCTTATCGAGCAGCGACCCAGTCGCAATCAATCTGGCCACTGTCGCCAGTTTCCGCATTCCCTCCGCCACGAGGTGCATTTCCAAGTTCCCGCCCACCTCCTTGTTCAGATAAAATCGCCCCGATCTGTCCAATACCACCGTCCCGCCCATCGAAGTCTGTAACGGAAGCAGCAGTTCCCGGATGCGGGCCTCCCTCGGCCCGCGCGCCAGGGGAGCTCCAAGCAGAATACACGTGTCTCGCCATGTCTCCTCAAATGGCAGATGCATCGTCTCATACAGCGACACGAACCCCGGAGAAATCGTCAGCAACTCGCGCGTCGGCAAGTAAACTGGCCTCTCCCGCACCGTCTCCGTCGGCGCCTTCGAAATCGATACCTCACGCGTCGCCATTCGTGAAAAACCAAAATCAACGCCCAGGGCCTCCTTGTCAAACCTAAACTTCAACTCACACTTCAAGCGACCCTGGGCCCGCCGCACCAACCCGCCCAACGCATCCGGACGAAATACCCCCATCAACTTGTCCGCCAGCGCCGTCTGTAACCGCGACTTGCCTGGCGGCGTTTGACCATAAGCGCCCACGCCATAAGCGCCCTCTCCAAACCCGCCCCGCGACTCAGCCAGCACCGCAATCGCCGAATACGCCGCCTTCAACAGATGCGTCTTCCCGGCCCCGTTCTCGCCCACAATAACATTCAGATTCTGCCCAAACACCAGGTGCTCTTTGCGGAATACCGTAAAATTTTCAAGCGCCAGAGACTTCAACATGGTGCAATTTCCGTTCCGCCGCCAAGTTCTCGAAATCAACCGATTTCATCTAAATAGAATCGCACAGCCAACGTGTCGGACAGTTCCAGCCCGCGAGACAAAACCACTCCTCGGCGTCGGATCATCCAAATCGACTAGGCGACGGGTCTGGCAAGAATATCGGACGCCTTGCTCACCGCGGAAAAGTACAGGTACGCAGACAAGCCGCCCTTGGTCGCCGATCTAAACAGAAACTCCTGTGTTGCGCCCATTTTCCGCAGAAACCCGGCCACAGGTTGAACAGCCGAATCTTCCAGTGATTCCGTACCCATTCCATCACTTCGGAAACTTCGAACCATCCAGTCCCGGAATAATGCGCAACGCGTTCCGGTAATACAGCTTCTTCAACACGTCATCCGGCAAGTCCAACCCATACATCTTCCAAAACGCATGGCGCTTCCGGTAATAATCGAAATACTCGTCATCCGTCTCCAGCACGCGAAAATAGTAATGATACTCACTCGGCGCCCATGTATCTTTACCAAATAGCACGCGGTCCTGATACTTAATAAACCACTTACGCGCGAATCGCGGCTGCCGCCCCAGATCATACAACACCGCGCCTATCTCCGTCATCATGTTCGGCATCTTATCCATCAATGCCCCCAACTGCCCCAAATCCGCGCCCAGCCATCCCAAATGGGCATTCACGAACGTCACTTGCGGATGCCGCTCAATCCGGCGGTATAGCTCGCCCATCAGCACTTCCCAACCCGGGTACTTATCCCCCGGCCGGTACCGGCCCGGGAATTGCTTCAACTCCAGCCAACGCTCGTTATTCTTGTCCCATGGCTGAAAGAACGGCTTTGGCTCCGCCGTATGTATCATCACCGGCATCTTATACTTCGCGCACACTTCAAATGCCTTATCGAACCGCGGATCGTCAATCTTAACCCGCACGCCGCTCTTATCGCTCAAGTCCATTCCAAAGTTCTTGAAAAACTTCAAACCCTGGGCGCCGTTCTGAAAGTCCGCCTCCAGTTGTTTGGCCACCTGCTCCGAATAGTCCGGCGCGTCTATCTCCTCGAAGGTCAAATTGGCGAACACCGCGAACCGGTCTTTATGCTTCGCCTTCATCGCCGTCACATTGCGCTTCAGGCGGTCCCCATACCCGCCCGAGAGATTCACCATAATCTGCAAGTTAATCTTGTCCATATCCTCAATCAACTTATCCATCTGGGCCGCCGGCATCTCGCCGCGCTGATGGTTGTGGAAGTCGATAATCGGGAATTTCGCCCGCGTCAAAGGATGCTCCGGCACCTTCAACGACGACTTCGGATCGTAGTCCTCAATCGTCATCACCGCTTCTTTGGAAGGCCTCGGCCATTCCTGCGCCATCAATTGGGAAAAGGCCGGAACGAGTAGTATTAGGCGTCGCATCGCTTACGAGTATAGGCCTATGGTTTCGCACGCAGCAACGCCTCTACTTCATTTCTTATCTGAATCGTCAATTCCGTCTTCTTCTTGAAGATCAGCCCTTCGGTCGGAATCGGGCGCCCCAGATGCAGGCGAACCACCCCGCCGCGTATCGCAATCCCATGCATTGGCAGCACGTTCCGCGTACCGGTCAGCCCAAACGGAACAATCGGCACGCCGCTTTTGATGCCAATAATCGCCGCGCCTTCTTTGAACGGTTCCAACGTCCCGTCCGTCCGGCCGCCCTCCGGAAATATCAGCACCGACACCGACCGCTCGCGGATCATTTCCGCCGCCCGGTGCAGACTCTTCAAGGCCGCCCGCGGATTCACCAGCGACACCGGAATGTGTCCCGCGAATTGCAAATGATGCCCCATCAGCGGGATTTTGAACAGCGCTTCCTTCGCCATGAATCGAAAGCTCCCCGGCAGCGTCGATAACAGCGCCGGCGTATCCGCATAGCTCCGGTGATTCCCCGCAAAAATATAGTGCCGCCCCGGCTCCAGCTTTTCCAGCCCCGTGATCTCCACGCGCATCCCCATAATGCGAATCAACATCTTCGACCAGATACGCGCCATCACAAACTGCCGGTCGCCGCCCTTATCCCCGATCGCCGCGAATAAGTTCAACGTGCCCATCAGCGCCGTGGCCAGAACAATCAGCGGATCGGTCCAAAGTAGAGTACGCAAGAGAGCAAAGGACATACAGAGGCGAATCTCTTATTGTACGAGGATCGCCCGCGCCTCCCCCACCAGATACAGCGACCCCGTCAAGAACAGCACATCGCAATTGCGCTCCATCGCCAACGCCGCCCCCACGTCCGCGGCGATCCGCGCGTTCCGGTGCGGTTCCATTTCTAAAATCGCCCCCGCCCGTAAAGCCCGCGTCTGGTCGGGTGCGGTAATGATCAACTCGTCCGCCAGCGGGAACAACATCCCCACAATTTCCTCAACAGACTTATCGCGCATCGCCCCGTATATCAGCCCGATGCGGCGGCCCGCGTGAAATCTTGAAATATAGGCCGCCAGCGCCCGCGCCCCCGACGGATTGTGCGCACCGTCCAGCCAGATTTCCGGAACCTCCGACACCATTTCCAACCGCCCCGGCCACCGCGCCGCCGCGATTCCCGCTCGGATCTGTTCGGGCGTCAAGTTCAGTGCGTTCAACGCGACCGCCGCCGTTCGCGCGTTCTCCACCTGATGCTCCCCCGCGAGCGGGCAGTCGATCCGTATCCCCGCCGTTACAAACCGGCTGCCATTCGCGTCGATTTCCAACTCGGCCACTGGCCACGCCACCGAATCCAGTATCGGGGCGAAGACCGTCTCCGCACGCTTCACGATTACGTCCCGCGGCGCCGGACGCTGCGGAGCCAGGACCGCCGGAACCCCGGCCTTCAAGATCCCGGCCTTTTCAAAGGCAATGGCTTCCAGGCTTTTCCCAAGCCAAGCCTCATGGTCATAATCCACCGGCGTAATCACACAAAGTTGCGGCGTCACAATATTGGTCGCGTCCAGACGTCCGCCCAACCCAACTTCAACCACCGCCCACTCCACAGCCTGCTTCGCGAACCACCAGAACGCCATCAGCGTTACTGTCTCAAAGTACGTCGGATGCGCGTCCAGTGTTCCCGCCTCCATCATCCGTTCCGCCACGCGATGCACCGCCGCAAACGCCTCGGCGAATTCCGCCGCCGACACCGCCCGCCCGTCAATCACAATTCGCTCCGTCGGCTCCACCAGATGCGGCGAAGTGAACAGTCCAACTCGGTTCCTCGCCTCCCGCAAACCCGCCGCGATCATCGCCGCCGTCGATCCCTTACCGTTCGTCCCCGCAACATGGACTACGCGGAATTTCCGCTCCGGATTCCGCATCGCATCCGCCACCAGCCTCATTCGCTCCAGCCCCAGTTTCGCCGTGCGAATCTCGTTTCCCAACGCGTAAAGATAGTCGACCGACTCCGGGTAATTCAATGAACCATCATGCTATAACTGGGTCCAATGCGCTACCCCTATATCGCCTTATTTTTCTTTGCTCTCGCCGCTTGCGGCAGTTCGAAGAAAATCCCCGAGAACACGCCTGCCTGGTTAACGGTGAGCAAAACAATCGAGAAAAAAGGCGATCGCTACAAGGTGAAACTCGAATACCCCATCATCACGATGGGCGTTGCCGACCCCGCCCGTTCAAGCCTCAATAAACAGTTCGCCGAATCCGCCCTAACTCACCTCGAACAGGTTGAAGACGACCCCATACCCTTTGACGAGTACGCCAAGAACTTCGGCGAGGAAAGCGCCGGTCAAGAGTGGGTCAACGAAAGCATCGTGGCCATCGCCCACCATGATCGAGCCACCGTCACCACGATTTGCAAGACCTACGCCAACACCGGCGCGGCCCACCCGAACGTCTTCCACTATTACGACGTGTATGACCTCCGAACCGGCCGCCGCCTCGAACTCTCCGATCTCTTGGAAGGTGGAAAGCTGGACGACCTTCGCGCCGTAGCCAAGATGACCGCTGAATTTCCCAATGAACCCGCCATCGGCCTCCTCAAGGACTACGCCGTTGTTCGCCCCGACCCCGACGCCCGCATGGTCCTCGACATCGAGATCCCTTACGACAAGCTAAAGCGAATAATAAAGTCTCGATATCTCCCCTATTAATTCGCCGCCGTCCGCTGCCTCTTGTAGCCTTCCTTCAGGTACTTCGCCGCTTCCTCCTGTGCGCCCTGCGTGTTATCGCGGGTGCGTACAGCCAGGTTATATTCATTCACCGCGCGGTCCCGCTGTCCAGTGATATCGAATATCTTGCCCAGGTTAATATGGGCCCACACTTCCGTCCACTTCGGTTCCAGGTCGCCGTCCAGCACGGAACGGAACTCATTCGCCGCCGCCTGATAGTTATTCCGAAGGAAGAAGATGTCCGCCACTCGGTAGTGCGCCAACGAACTGTTCCGGTTCACTTCCAAGGCCTTCTGGAACTCCTTCAGCGCTTCCTCATACTCGCTGATATCGGCGAACATCTCGCCGCGCCGGATCGCCACCGCTACGCGCATTGTGGGCGACATCCGCAATACCCGCAAGTTCGGATCGATCTCCACCTTCTTCGGCTTGCCGAACGTCTCGACCACAAACTCCGAAGAAGGCCCGGCCACCTCCACACGCTTGTTTTCCGGATTTCCCTCCGTCTCAATCTTCAGATCCACCGGCATCCGGAAAGTGTCCAAATCCTGCTGGATTTTACCCATAATCCGGAAGCCCTTGCCGGTGCGGTACACCGTGTACTCTAACTTGAATTGCGGCGCCCCGCTCGATTCAATCCACTGAATGAAGAAGTAACCCAGATCCTGCCCCGCCAAATCGGAGGCCAACTTAGCGATGTCATCCGTGCTGACGCTCTTATTCGCAAACTGCTCCGGGATGGCTTTCAGAAACTTTTTGAAGTTATCCTCGCCCAGCACATTCCGCAGCATTTGATAGACGGCCGCGCCCTTCGCCGCTGTCGTCGCCCAATACTCCGGCGAATAGTCCTCCAACCGCGCCGATTGAACCAACGGCGGATTGTCTATCGTCAGCGCTTCCACATAGGTATCCCTAATCTCATCTTCCAGCGCCCCGGCAGCGGCCGTTTGTTCGGTATACAACAACTCGGCATACCGTGCCATTCCGTTGGTAATCCACAAATGGTTGCGGCTCGATGGCGACGTTAACAACCCATACCAATGCCGTGCCAACTGGTTTGCCAGTAACTTCGGATTTGCCTCCTTTCCAATCGCCTTCGGCGACAAAAACAGCATTCCCGGCGCCGCGTAACCATTCGGCGCGCCGTCATCCGTTTCCACCAATATCAGGCTGGACGAAGGCGCCAGCCCAAATTGCGTCGTCAACAACCCGAGCACTTTGCCTGTTTCTTCGCCCCAGGAATCCGCAGCCGCGGCCGATTCGCCCCGGAAGTAGATCATGGACGTCACTCCACCCGACGAAACTTGCTTCCCCGCGCCCTGTACAATCGCCAGACTCCCGCCAAATCCCGGTGAGTTAAAACTGGATGTGGTTGTCGTTTTCCCATCCGCGATCTTCGTCGAATCCAGTCCGCCGCTTACCACCTTGTAGCCCTCAGGAACCGTGATGGTAAATTCAGACTTATAACGATCCGCCGTATATCCCGCCACCGGAAACCATCGCGCCGGGTACATCAAAAACGAGGCCTCCGGCTTTAGGGCCGCAAACTGAATGCCATAAACCGGCGACTCTTCCTGCCCCGTCAGCTTGCCCTCATACCGGATGACAATCTCCCGCGTGGACCCTTTCACCATCGGCGGATCCAGTGTCACCTTCACCGTAAAATCCTGCGAGTTACGGCTCGAATCCACCCGCGAATCGTCGAGGTACGCGACGCCCGTCACCGTCATCGCATTGTGCAGTTCAAAGGAAGCCGTGCCGATCTTGTCATCGACCGCCAGAAAGCGCACACGGGCCTTCCCGACTATAGATTGCGTCCGCGGATTCACATCCGCCGTCACTTGAATCTCTTCCACGTCGATCCGGCCTTGCGAAACGCGTGTCTGCGCCTCCATGAGCGGGGTCAGGAATAACATTCCCGCCGACATCAACGCCAAAACCACATTCTCTCTGCGCATCTGCTTACGTCCACTCTCTAAGGTCGAGGATTAAAGTCCAGGGAAAAATCGGGCTGTTAGTAACTCCGCCGCGCGGGCCAATGGGTCCGATTCTCCGCGCAACTTCGTCTGAATGTTGGCCAGCTCACTTCGCATAGCCGTCTGCGCGGCCTTATCATTCAATAATCGTAGAGCCGCGGACGCCAACGCCGGACCATCCCCTTCATTCTGCATCAATTCGGGAACAATCCGGCGGCCTGCAACCAGGTTCACCATTGTGAAATACGGAACGTCCACCAGCCACCGGCCCAGTTTCCAGGAAACCGGTGAAACCTTGTAGAAAGTTACCATCGGTGTCCCCATCAACGCGGCTTCCATAGCAACCGTGCCACTGGCGGCTAGCGCAAGGTCGGCATGGGATATTGCGTCCCATGTTTCCCCTTCAATTATTTGGATGGATGAGCGCGAAATTCGTTCCCGAAAAGTTGATCCGGGAAACATCGCGTCGTACTTTGCGCCTACTCGCTCCATAAAACCGAGCGGCGCCGCCCAGATTGCCGACACATCCTGAACTCTGTCGATCAAATCCACTGCGTCCACCAATGCCGGCATGTGCCGTCCGACTTCCCCCAGCCGGCTCCCTGGCAGCAGTGTTACCAGCGCCTTTGACGAATCCAGCCCATGCCGCGCAAAAAACGCCTCGCGCGACAGCGACGGCCCCGCCATCCAGGCCAGCGGATGACCGATATAGGTCGCCTGCGGGATTCCACGTTCGTGGAAAAACGCCGGTTCGAACGGAAAGATACAAAGCAGCTCATCAATGATCTTCTTCATCGTCTTGACGCGTCCCTTCCGCCACGCCCACACCTGCGGCGCCACCAGATACGCCACCGGAATCCCCCGCTTCTTCGCTTGTGCCGCGACGCGAAAATGGAAGTCCGGGCTGTCGGTCAATATCGCCAGGCGTGGCCGTCGCTCCTCCATCGCCCGAACCAGCTTTCGGTACTCCCGGTAGATCCGCGGCAGGTGTTCCAGCACCTCCACCAAACCCACTACCGCCAGGCTCTCTGACTCGACAATCGCCTCCACCCCCGCTGCCCGCATTCGCGGCCCGGCGCATCCAAAAAACCGCGCTTCCGGCAAGCGCCGCCGCAGTTCTTCCACCAGTTTCGCAGCGTACAAGTCGCCGGATGCTTCCCCCGCCGAGATCAATATTTCCATGTGCGCCAAAGGCTCAGTCTACAATGCGCGGAGCATCCCGCAGTAATTGTTAGACTTGAAGGAGTATTCGATGCCCCCAACCACTGATCTTGCCGGCCTGAACAAAACCAAACTGCACCTCGGCGACTTCGCCAAACGCTTTTATAAGGACGCCACCCCCTTCGGCCCCGTATTTTCCTATTACGCCGCGGCCGTCCCCTTCGCCACCGATGACCTGCGCGATTTTGTCGATGAACCCATCGCCGCGCTGCCTCCCCGCATCCTCGCCGGTCTTGGGAAAGCAGTGGTCCTTTTTGTCCCTTTCCTGGAACGGCCAGGCGCTGTGCCCCCTCGCGGCGGTAAACGCCACCCCGAGAAACTGGAATTCGATCATCGGGACAGCCTCGTCGCCATGGACCCGCCCACGCAGCCCAATCGTCTGGCCTCCGCCTACATCGCCCCTGAAAAGACGAACGAACCCCATATCCTCGCCTTCGGCGTCCAGGAAGTCGATTCCGGCGACTATCACTACAATTTTTTCCACGCTATTTCGCTTCTCGTCTACATCACCCAGCCCGATTCCGTCCTTGCCGGTTACCGGACGATTCTGCGCGACGAACTAAAGGGCCGCGCCCACGGCGAAGTGGACGACGCCGCGTGGAAGGCCAAACTCAGTCTCTTGAAAAAGGAGTCCGGCGTCCGCGGTGAATCTAAATTGTTTCTGGAATACGCCCGGCACAGCTTTATTGACACGCTGACGCTCTTCCTCCATGGCATCTGCTGCGACATCGACGTCGAGCCCGGTCCCCGTCAAATCGCCAGCCGCCACTTGCGCAAACGGCTCCAGTTCCTGCAAACGGAATACCCCCAACCCGAAGGGTTTGCGGTTTTCCCTGAGGAACTTAAGAAGTAATTGGGCCAAAGAATCGTCCGGTCCGGTCGATGAGTAGAGAGTGCGAAGTTTGCAACTCCTTTTTTTGGTGTCGCTCCCGGTGGCCGCGCCATTGGCCGCGGCTCCGTCTGTCAAGGCCTCTCCCGCCGCCCTGGCGTTTACATACCAGGAGGGCTCGGCCACGATGCCCGCTGCCCAAACGCTGGCTATCGCGGCGGCGGCCGGAAGCGCGGCGGCGCAGGTATTAGTTGGTTTTGGCGGCAGCCAGTGGCTGACGTTCACGCCGCTTTCGGGCCGAACCGCTCTATCCCTGAAAGTCACGGTCAACCCCACGACGCTCCCCGTCGGCCAGTACGCCGAGACCATCACCCTCACCACACCGGAAACCGGCGGTGATCCGGTTGCCGTCCCAGTCACGCTCACTATCAAATCGCCGCCTTCCGATCTGAAAGTTACGCCCACAACGCTCTCCGTCACGTACCGCCTCGGCGACCCCGCGCCCCAGCCTGTCCTCACGAACCTCACCACGACCGGTGCGCTGCTTTCTTATACGGCCACCATTGCGGGAACCAAATGGATGCGGCTTGCCCCGGCCAGCGGCGCCGTATTTCCCGGTTTTCGCTCCAGCATCGTCATTTCCGTGGATGTGGCGGACCTTATACCAGGCACGCAAAAAGGAACAGTCACCATCAGCGCGCCCGACGCCATCACCAAATCGACCAGCGTCACCGTCAACCTCAACATCCAACCCGGTGTCCCGGTGGCGGCAACGCTCTGGCCGCCCCGCATCATTCGCGGCGCACCCGACATCACGGTTACCATCACCGGCCAGCGATTTTTCAGTGGGACGGTCGTGAAATCCGGCGCCCTCACCCTTAAAACCACGATTCTGGGCCCAAATTCGCTTCTCGCCGTCGTTCCGGCGGCACTTCTTGCTAACCCAGGATCCGTCCCGATCATCACCAGTAATCCCGATCCCGGCGGTGGCGCGGCTCACGTCCTTAACCTTGCCGTCCTGCCCCCCGGCCCTCTGGTCCTGGCGGTTGTTAACGCCGCCTCCCAGCGACCCGCCACTATCGCTCCCGGGGCGGTATTCACTGTTTACGGCCTCGGCTTAGGGCCAGATTTGCTCACCGCGTTTGACGGCGCCACGCCATTCGTCCCTACTATCATGGGCGGAACCAAGGTTTTTCTGAACGGCGAGGCACTTCCGGTCATTTACAGTTCCGCTCGTCAACTTTCCGCCGCCGCGCCAAACATTCTGGAGCCCGACCGGCAAAATATGTTGGAGGTCGAGTACAACGGCGTCAAGTCGGTTGCCTACTCCATCCTCTCCGCCAGGGCGTCCCCGGCTCTCTTCACCGCCAGTGGCGCCGGAACGGGGAACGTCGCCGCTTTTCAAACCGACCCTGTAAAAGGGGATCTCACGCTGAACTCCGATAAGTCCCCCGCGACGAAAGGCCTCATACTGATCCTTTACGCCACTGGCGCCGGACCAGGACTGCCGGTTCCGCAAAACGGATTGGTCGCGATCGAAGCTTCCACCAATTCCATTCCCAACGTCTCCGTCCTTCTGGGCGATGTCGCCGCCGAAGTACTCTACGCGGGGACTGCTCCGGGCCTCATCACCGGCATTGTTCAGATCAACGCGCGGATTCCGGACAATGCGCCGATCGGCAAGGCGGTCCCGATTTGGATCAAGGTTGACAATCTGGCCAGCCCGGCTGGTGTGACGCTGAATATTAAGTGATGGGCTGGTTCACCGCGATCCTGGCGCGGCCGGCAACGATTCAGGCGTGATGCGCTAGAGTCCCCGCCCGCCCTCGCGGCGCCGCTTCGGGGCTTGCCCAAACGGACGATTCCGCAACGGAGTCGATGGCCTCCAACGGCGGGGCTTTCGGCGTTGCGAAACTGTATTGGATTGGAAAACGGCATGGCGACAGGTGTCCGCAACACCGTGAGGCTATTCAAGTAACCCAAATAATGTTGACGGATGTACGCCGCTTAATTCTGAAAGTGGCACGCAACGGCATAGAATACCTTCATGGATCGCCGAACGTTTCTCCCCATGAGCGCCGTCCCCCTGCTCGCCCAGCCGCCCGGCCGCAAATACAAAACCGCCTTGATAGGCTCCGGCTGGTGGGGCATGAATATTCTGCGCGAGGCCATCGCCTCCGGCGAATGTTCCGTTGTCGGCCTAGCCGATCCCGATCCGGCCCAGATCGCCGTCGCCCAAGCCGAGATTGGGAAACTGACTGCCGACAAGCCGCGCGAATACCGCGACTACCGCGAGTTGCTCCAAAAGGAGCGGCCCGATATCGCCATCGTCGCCACGCCCGATCACTGGCACGCGCTGCCAACGATTGACGCCGTCAAATCCGGCGCTCATGTCTATGTCGAAAAGCCCATCAGCCATACGATTGACGAGGGCAAGGCAATGGTGAAAGCCGCCCGCGAAAGCGGCCGGGAAGTGGTGGTCGGCCTGCATCGCCGCGTCTCCCCGCACTGCATTTCCGGCATGGAATTTCTGAAGTCGGGGAAGGTGGGCAAAGTTGGCATGGTGCGGCTTTTTGCCCACGCCGCCGGCGGTCCCGGTGAGAAGACGCCGGACAGCGAACCGCCGCCGGGCATGGATTGGGACCTCTGGCTCGGTCCGGCGCCCAAGCGCGCGTTCAACAAGGCCATCCACCCCAAGGGCTTCCGCCACTTCCTCGACTACGCCAACGGCACCCTCGGCGACTGGGGCGTGCATTGGTTCGATCAGCTCTTCTGGTGGACCGAGGAACTGCACCCCAAGCGTGTCTATTCCACCGGCGGCCGCATGGTCCGGCAGGACTCAACCGATGCCCCCGACACGCAGATCGTCGTCCTCGATTTCGAGGGCTTCAAATGCACCTGGGAACAGCGTCACTACGCCGGCAACAGCGCCGAAGCCACTCCTATTGGAGCCTATTTCTACGGAACCAACGGAACGTTCCATCAGGGCTGGCGTGACGGCTGGTCCTGGTTCCCGGCCAACAAGAATGAGAAGACGATCCACGTCGAACCGCAGCTTAATTCGCCGGACGGCCAGAACATCAAAGAGCTATGGGCCGATTTCATGGAAGCGATCAAGAACCGCCGCCGTCCCATTCGCGATATCGAGATCGGGCATCGCGCCACCGCCGCCAGCTTGCTCGGTATGGTGAGCATGCGATTGGGACGCGCGGTGGATTGGGACGGCAAGAAAATTCTGAACGACCCGGACGCCAACAAACTCTTGCGCCGCGCATATCGCAAACCCTGGGAGTACCCCAAGGCCTAAACGGCGCGGAAACTACTCCTGCGATCCGTCGATCTTCTGCCCGGAAATCAGGTTGGAGAACAATCCGAGCTTCAACGTACCCAACGCGCCCAACGCGGCCGTTATGCGCCGTCCCATCCCCCCGCCATGGTGCTTGGAGAGATAAGTCGCCGCGCCCTGTTCGAAATCGGCCTCAAGCAACGAGGCATGGATCGCTGGCGCCGCGTCCGCCTCGTGAAAGACGCCCTTGGCTGCCGGCAGCAGCAGGATCTTCCGATCCGCGCGCTTCACCTGCGCCGCAATTTCGGCGTCCGCCCACAGTTCGCCATAACGCGAATCCAGGAAGTTCATGCCCTTCAAGAATGGCTTCCGGATCAAAAGCGCAAAGACACCCGGATAATCGACCGCGATTGGTTCATCCGGCAACGCGGACAAAGCAAACAGGGGCGGCTCCAGGTTGCCGGGCGTTGGTAATTTGCGCATAACCCGCGCAGGCGCTCCCTCCGGCGTGGTGAGCACAGCGCTCGCCGCCGCGGCGTTGCTTTCTTGCGACACCACCGACGCCAATTCCGCGACCGTATCCGGCGCCACCTCAACCCGCGGATCCAGGAACATCACCGACTCCGCCAAAGACGACCGCAAAGCGATATTCGCCGCCTTCGTCCAACCGAAATTCTTCGGCAGTTTCAGGTACGTGATCTTCTCAAAATCGTCCTGAATCACGTTGCTGCCATCGGTTGACGCGTTATCGACGACGATGATTTCGATCTGCGCGAGAATCGTCGAAAGTTGCAAAGCCTCCAGGCACCGCCGCAAGGCCCGCGACTGATTGCGGGTGATGATGATTACGGTTACCCGGGGCGGATCGGGCTGTACCTGGGGAGCGAGTATTTCTTCCATATCGCGAAACCGAAAAAGGACGCGTTGCCTAATAAAACAGCCAAGGGAAATGGCTGGTAACTCTGCAATCGCGCCCTTTTTGTTGCGGGTGGTAAAAGTCGGCTAGGACGCTGCCGGACCGCCGCCCTCGCGGCCTTCCTGCATCGCCTTCAGTTTGTCTTCGCGGCGCTTGGCGCGGTCGGCCGAACGGCGGACCAGTTCGGAACCAACCAGTTCCAGAACCGCTGTTTCAGCGCCATCGCCCTTCCGGAAGCCCACGCGAACCACGCGCGTGTAACCCCCATTGCGGGTGGCGAAACGAGGTCCAATCTGGTCGAACAGCTTCTGCACGCTGGCCGGAGTCATTAAGTACGAAGCCGCTTGCCGCCGGGCATGCAACTGTTCGTCTTTCTTCTCCCGCTTGGCCAAGGTGATGATTTGATCCACGATTGGCTTGGCGGCCTTCGCCTTCGGAACTGTCGTAATCACGCGCTCTTCCAGAATCACGCTAGTAACGATATTACGCAGCAGCGAGCGCCGCGCGCTCACGTTCCGTTTGAGTTTATAGCCTGCCTTGTTATGCCTCATGTTTCCCTATTCGTCGTCATCGTCGGAGATCCCAACTGTGCTGCTGGCGGGGCCGGGAATCAATCGTCCCTGGGAATCGATCTTCATCCCAAAGCCCAAGCCCATCCCCGACAAGATTTCTTTGATTTCGTTCAGTGACTTGCGGCCGAAATTCTTTGTGCGAAGCATTTCCGCTTCCGTCTTCTGAACCAGATCGCCGATCGTGCCGATATTGGCGTTCTTCAGGCAATTGTAGCTGCGAACCGACAGCTCCATTTCGTCCACAGAACGATTGAGCACTTCGTTCATCTGGTTCATCACGCGCTCAGCCGGTTCTTCGCTCACTTCGGGTGTTTCCTCGAAGTTAATGAAGATGCTCATGTGATCTTTCACGAGCTTCGACGCCTGACCGATCGAGTCCTGCGGCGAGATGGCGCCGTTGGTCCACACTTCAATGTTCAGTTTGTCGTAGTCGGTCATCTGACCAAGACGCGCATTTTCCACCGAGTAGTTCACCTTGCGGACCGGCGAGTGAACCGAGTCGATTGCGATATAGCCGATCGGCAAATCCTCGTCGAAATTGCGGTCCGCCGAGACATAACCGCGGCCTTGTTTCAGGCGCATTTCAATATTCAGCTTGCCGCCATCGCCAACTGTCGCAATGTGAACGTTCCGGTCCAACACTTCGATATCGGAACTCGTCTCGATCTGGCCCGAAAGCACTTCTCCCGGCTGTTCGACGATCAAACGAACCGTGTGAACGGCGTCCGTCGACATTTTGAACGGAACCTGTTTCAGGTTCAGGATGATGTCGGTCGCATCTTCGGTGACGCCTGGGATCGGACTGAATTCGTGAGCGATCCCCTCAATGCGGACGGCCGTAATCGCCGCGCCCTCAATTGAACTCAACAGCACCCGGCGCAGACTGTTGCCAATCGTCGTGCCGAATCCGCGCTCAAAGGGTTGGGCCGCAAAGCTGCCATACCGCTCATTGAGCGTCTCCGTATTGGCGACCAACCGCTTCGGTTTCTGAAAACCCTTAAACATAGCTCTCCTTGGGGGGTTCTTACGTTGTTAGGCGACGAACTGAACTGTCCTCAGCCGTCCCCGGGGCCGCTTACTTCGAGTACAGTTCGACTATCAACTGCTCGTTCATTTGGATCTGAACAAGCTCTTCGCGCTTCGGCAGCGATGTGATCCGCGCCTTTAAGTTCTCACGGTCCACTTCCAGCCAACTCGGCGAGGGCATGTGCGCCGTCGCTTCCCGCGCCGACAGGATGGCCGAATTTTCTCTACTCTTGTCCCGAACGCTCACCTCATCGCCCGGCTTAACCGTAAACGACGGGATATTCACTTTCTTGCCGTTCACCCGGATGTGTCCGTGACGGACCAGTTGACGGGCGAAAGCGCGGCTGGTGGCAAAGCCGATTCTATAAACGGCATTATCCAACCGCCGCTCAAGCAGTTGCAGCATGACGTCGCCCGTGATGCCTTTGGCCGACGCCGCTTTCTCAAACAAATTCCGGAACTGGTTCTCGCCCAGGCCGAAATAGCGCTTGGTCTTCTGCTTCTCTCGCAACTGCAATCCGTATCCGACAATCTTCGGCTTACGCGCCTGCCCGTGCTGGCCGGGAGGGAAGTTTCGCTTCTTTTCTTCGCTGACGGCGCATTTGGGGCCGTAGCATCGCTCCCCTTTAAGGAAGAGCTTCATACCCTCGCGCCGGCATTGGCGGCACACGGGACCAATATAACGGGACATTCGTTTCGATCAAACCTTTCCTAAAAAGAACAGTTATCGGAAGGTGCAGTTTACGGCGCGCCTATTGCGGCCTTCGTCCTGCTTGTGATTGCGCAACAGCGCAGAATACTACAACTAACAGTTTGCCACATCCTGAGGCTCAAACACAAATGCCTGGAATTCGGGAATGCGGCGGGTGGGTGGGGGTGGCCCGACAGAGGGCGGCTCCGTCGGGCCGATTGACGCGCAGGGCGGGTGGGGGTCTGCGCGCCAAACTGAAATGAAATTCGTAATTTGCGGCTTTGTAACCGCAATCTTTAGTATTGCACAGTTCGCCGATTTTCGTAAAGGAATTCCGTGGCTATTCGCACGGGAATCCCCCGTCCATCATACCCGGCGCTTCTTCGGCGGACGGCAACCGTTGTGCGGAATCGGCGTCACGTCCCGTATGTTTCGCACTTCGATTCCCGCTCCGGACAACGCGCGAATAGCCGATTCGCGTCCGGCGCCCGGTCCGGACACGCGCACTTCCACCGTGCGGAGACCGGAATCTTTCGCTTTGTTAGCGGCGGTCAGCGAGGCTTGCTGCGCCGCGAACGGCGTGCCTTTTCGGGAGCCGCGGAAGCCCAGCGAACCGGAACTCGACCAGGCCAGCGTATTGCCCATTGGATCGGTGAACGTAACAATCGTGTTATTGAACGTTGCCTGGACGTGGCAAACGCCCATCGGCACGTGTTTCTTTTCTTTTTTCTTGAAATTCTTCTTCTTCGAGGACTTTGCTGGTGCTTTGGCCATATTCCGGTCTCTTCCCTTACTTCACGCCAGGTTTTTTCTTGTTGGTCACCGTGCCCTTGCGCGGTCCCTTACGGGTGCGGGCATTGGTGTGGGTGCGCTGGCCACGGGCCGGCAGGCCGCGGCGATGCCGCAGTCCCCGATAGGAACCCATTTCCATCAGCCGTTTGATATTCAGCGACATCTCCTTGCGGAGGTCGCCTTCCACCGATCCTTCGGATTCAATCAAAGTACGGATCTTGTTTACTTCTTCTTCAGTCAGATCCGCCACTTTCTTATCCGCGTTCACGCCCGTGCGGTACAGTATCGACTTCGACCGTGTGCGGCCGATACCGTAAATGTAGGTCAATCCGATTTCCGCGCGTTTGCGAGCGGGCAGATCGACACCGGAGATACGTGCCATGTGCTAGTCCTCGTCCTATTCTTTCCTGATCCAGTTCATTAGTTTGCCGCGCGAGACTTAGCCCTGACGCTGCTTATGCTTCGGGTTGACGCAGATCACGCGAACGACGCCCGTGCGGTGAATGATCTTGCACTTATCGCAAATTTTCTTTACTGATGCGCGTACTTTCATAACTTCCCTCTAATTCGTTGTTACCACTACCGGCCAGGCCGTACGCCGACGATTCGCCCGCGCGTTGGATCCTGTTCCGAAACCGATACCATTACCGGATCGCCCGGCCGCAATCGAACAAAATTCACTTCTTTCGCTCCAGCCGCGTGCGCCAGAATTTGCCGCTTGCTGCCGGTCAATTCCAATCGAATGAGTGCCTGCGGCAATAACTCCACCACCACGGCCTCCACCGGTTCCGACATCCTGCGCTGCTCCCCGGTTCATGGCCTTGTTAACACCCATGGACCATTTTTTGTAACTGCCACACAATGCTCAAAATGCGCCGAAGCCGACCCGTCCTGGCTGACCGCCGTCCATTTGTCGGACAAAACTTTACTCGCCGGCTTGCCCAGGTTCACCATCGGCTCAATCGCCAGCACCATGCCCTCTTTCAGCCGGGGGTTCTCATTGGTGCGGTCCACGTAGTTCGGAACCTGGGGTTCTTCATGCAATGAAGTGCCAATCCCATGCCCCACAAACTCGCGCACGATGGAAAATCCGTTGGTCTCGACATACTTCTGAACCGTCGAGCAAATATCAAAGAGCCGATTGCCTTCCCGGACTTTATCGATAGCCATTTCCAGCGAGTCTTTCGTAACCGCTAACAAATGCCGCAAGGAAGCCGAGATCTCGCCCACCGGAACCGTAATCGCCGAATCGGCAAAATAGCCGTCGAGTTGCACGCCCGTGTCGATGGAAATGACGTCGCCCTTTTTCAAGGCTTTCTTCGACGATGGCATGCCGTGAATAATCTGCTCATTCACTGAGGTACAAAGAACATAAGGATAGCGGTTCCCGGCGGCGGCTGAGTAATAGCCCTTGAAAGCTGGACGGGCGCCGGCATCGGCGATCATTCGCGCCGCCGCGTTCTCCAGGTCCATCGTTGAAATACCTTCCGTCACCATGTCCTTCATAGAATGCAAAATTTGATACACGAGTAGCCCGCTACGCCTCATCTTTTCGAGTTCCGCCGGGCTTTTCCGGATAATCATTCTGCCTTAGTCTTCTTTTTCGCAATCGAACCGGCAATCCGATCCAACCGCCACACTATCCGGTCCGCTACGCTTTCCGGATCCATCTCACCGCAATCGATCGCCTCCACCAGCACTCCATGCCGCCGCAGCGTTTCCGCCACCGGCCAAGTCTGTGACTGGTATGTCTGCAACCGCTCTAAAACCACTTCTTCCCGATCGTCGGCCCGAATCGTTAGAACTCCCCCGTCGTTGTCACAAATTCCAGGTTCCTTCGTCGGACTCGAATCCAAGTGGTAGATAGCGCCACAAGCGGGACATATTCGGCGGCCGGTCAGCCGCCTTAAGATTTCATTATACTCCACCCAAAGGTGGATCAATACCGGGCTGAAAGGCCGCCCTTGAAACCATTGGGCTAACCCCTCCGCCTGGGGAATCGTTCGCGGGAAGCCGTCGAGAAGAAATCCGTGCTCACAGTCCGGCCACCCGAGGCGGTCCCAAACCATGCGGCCTACCAGATCGTCCGGCGCCAATTTGCCCGAAGCCAAAATATTCCGCATCTCCAGACCTAGCGGCGTTTCACGCGCGATTTGCTCCCGCAGCAGGTCCCCCGTAGCCAGATGCGGCCAGCCGGTTAGCGTGGTGAGCATCTTGCCCGTGGTTCCCTTGCCGGAACCCGGTGCGCCGAATAACATCACCGCCAGGGGTTTCCGGGAAGCGGTTTTTCTGGCGATAGCGGCGTTATCAGTTGTCAAAGAACAGGCTTCCGAAGGAAATTAGGAAGAACTCCGGCGTCCGCGAATCCGTCCGGCCCGTGGCGTGAAACCTTCATAATGGCGCATGATCAACTGCGCTTCAATCTGGTTCACCGTATCCATGGCCACACCGACGACGATCAAGAGGCTGGTACCGCCGAAGTAAAAGTTCACGCCCAACCCGTCAAGAATGAACCGCGGGAAGTGCGCGTCGATCCAGTTGCCCAATAGCGGCAAATGCTGCAACTTCACTCCGCTAATCATCATTTCCGGGAGCAAACTGAGGATCGCCAGATAAAGCCCGCCAACCACGGTGATTTTCGTCAGGACTCTATTCATATAGTCCGACGTGTTCTTTCCGGGCCGGATGCCGGGGATAAATCCGCCGTACTTCCGCATGTTATCCGCCGCTTCATTCGGGTTGAAGATGATCGAAACGTAGAAGAAGCAGAAAAAGATGATCAACGCCACAAACATGATGATATAAAGCGGTTCGGCATGTTGAATCGAACGCAACATGGCCGACAGATACGCATTGTCGCGGATCCAGGCAACTTGCGTCAGCGTTTGCGGGAATGTCAGCAGGGAACTGGCGAATATAACCGGGATCACGCCGCCCGCGTTCACTTTCATCGGCAGGTGCGTCGATTGTCCGCCCATCATCTTGCGGCCAACCACGCGCTTGGCGTATTGCACCGGAATCCGGCGCTCGCCGCGTTCCACCAGAACGATCAAAGCGATCACCGCCACCATCACCGCCGCGATAATCAGAACTTGCAACAAGTTCCATTCGCGGGTCAGGAAGGCCTTCTGATAAATGTTGTACATCGCCGACGGCAAGCCGACCACGATGCCGGTAAAGATAATCAGCGACATGCCGTTGCCGATACCGCGCTCCGTAATCTGCTCGCCCAGCCACATGATAAACGCGGTGCCCGTTGTCAGTGAGATCACCGTCATGAAGACGAATCCCCAACCGGGATTTACCACAAAATTTCCCTGGGACTGCAGCGCCTGCGCAATTGTAAACGACTGCACAACAGCCAGAATCACCGTCAGATACCGGGTGTATTGAGTGATCTTCCGGCGGCCCAGCTCTCCTTCTTTCGAGAGCTTTTCGAGCGTTGGCACGACAATCGTCATGAGCTGCAGAATGATCGAGCTCGTGATGTAAGGCATGATGCCCAACGCGAACACGGTCAACCGCCGGAACATGCCGCCGCTGAATAAGTCGAAAAACCCAAGGAGCGTGCCCTGGTTCTGCCGGAAAAACTCTTCCAGGCGATCGGCGTCTATTCCTGGGGTCGGGATGTGCCCACCCAGACGATAGATCGCCAGCATCGCCAAAGTAAAGAGAATCCGGTATCGCAGATCCGGAATCCGGAACGCGTTCGACACTGCTTCAAGGAACTTCATGCCAATCCTTTTGTGCGGAAGTACACAGCGCGCGAATCTTATTGTTCCTTCGGTTTGCGGGTTTTCGGCTCGAGAACGACCGCCGTCCCGCCGGCCTTCTCAATCTTTTCCTTTGCCGCGGCGGAAAAGTGGTGCGCCGTAACGGTAATGGCGCGGGTCAGGTCGCCATTCGCCAATACCTTTAATCCGTCTTCCAGCTTTTTGATGACGCCCGCCGCCATCAGCGACTGCACGTCAAAGCTGTCCCCAGCCAAGTCATTCAACGTAGCCACATTGACGATCGCGTACGTCGTTTTGAACATCGCGTTCGAAAATCCGCGCTTCGGCAACCGGCGGTGCAGCGGCATTTGGCCGCCTTCGAATCCGCGCATTCGCGAATAACCGCTAATGGACTTGGCGCCTTTGGCGCCCCGGCCGGCGAACTTACCGCGTCCGGTTCCCATCCCTTGGCCCAAGCGGCGCTTGTTTTTTACTTGGCCCTTCGGAGGCCTGATTTCACTGAGATTCATGGAAACTTACCTTATTCGACAATCCGCAGCAGATGCGGAACCTTTAATACCATACCGCGAAAGCCGGGCGTGTCCGGCCGCTCGACGATTCGATTAAGCGTCTTCAAACCCAATGCCCGCACGATTCGCTTATGCGTCTCCGGCGTGCAGATCGTACTGCGGTAATACTGAATTTTGATCGTTTTGACGGCCATAATTACATCCGCTCCGGCAAAATGCCGCGCATTTCAGCCACTTCCGCTTTATCGCGCAACTGTTCCAGCGCGGCGATGGTGGCTTTGACCACGTTGTGAGGATTGTGCGTCCCCAAGGATTTTGTCAAGACGTTCTGAATGCCTACGGCTTCAATCACCGCGCGCACCGGGCCGCCGGCGATTACTCCGGTGCCTTTCGGCGCCGGCTTCAGCAACACCTGCCCCGCGCCGAACCGCCCCAGCACCGGGTGCGGAATGGTAGTCCCAAGCACGTGAATTTTCCGCAAATTCTTCTTCGCCGCCTCAATGCCCTTTTTGATGGCGGCAGGCACTTCCTTCGCCTTCCCCGTCCCGAAACCGACAATCTTGTTGCCTGGATCGCCGATTACGACCAAAGCGGAAAAGCTGAGGTTCTTGCCGCCCTTCACAACTTTGGTGACGCGGTTAATGGAAACGACCTGCTCTTTGAGCCCGGATGTCGGTTCCACGCGCTTGATAACAGTAGCTGGCATGAATGCGTAATCTCCCGATTAGAACTGCAACCCGGCTTCACGCGCGGCATCCGCCAGCGCCTTCACCCGGCCATGGTAGAGGAAGCCGCCGCGGTCGAAAACCACAGCGCCGATTCCCTTTTCTTTGGCCCGCTCCGCAACCAGCTTTCCGATCGCCGACGCTCCGGCCACATTGCCGCCGTTGGGCCCGTCCTTTTCCGTCGTCGAAGCGGAGACCAGCGTCGTACCCGTCCGGTCGTCGATAACCTGCGCATAGATATGCTTAATCGAGCGGAATACCGCCAAACGGGGCCGTGCCGCCGTCCCGGACATCTTTTTGCGGATCCGGCTATGAATCCGGCGCCGCACTTCGTCGCGATTGACTTTTTTGACCATGATTATTTACCCTTGCTCGCGCCCGACTTGCCGGCCTTCTTGCGCAGCACTTCGCCTGTGTAACGGACACCCTTGTTCTTGTAGGGATCCGGTTTCCGGAGTGAACGCATGTTCGCCGCAATTTGCCCCAGCAGTTGCTTATCGAATCCGGTTAGAACCACATGGGTGTTCTTTTCCACCTTCGCTTCCACGCCCGGCGGCAACAAAAATTCGATATTGTGCGAATAGCCCAGCGTAAAGTGAACCGCGTCCTTGCCTTTGGTCTCCGCTCGGAAACCGACGCCCACGATGTCCAACTCCCGGGTAAATCCGGCACTCACTCCCTGCACCGCGTTCGCCGCGAGCGCTCGCGTCAGCCCATGGACCGCCGCATAAGAGTCGTTCTCCCGCTTTACGTCCAGGACCGCGCCGTTCTGCTCAATGACGATACCCGCCGGCACCGGCACCGTCAGCTTGCCCTTCGGTCCCTCGATATGCATCGGACCGGGCGTCGCCTCGATCTTGATTTTGACCCCAGCCGGAAGCGGGATCGGTTTTTTTCCAATTCTCGACATCGTTCTTTTTCCTTACACCTACCACACCGAACACAACAACTCGCCGCCAATTCCCTGCTTGCGCGCCGTCCGTCCCGTCATCACGCCGCTCGGCGTCGTCAGGATGTTAATCCCCATTCCGCCCAGCACCCGCGGAATCTCCTTGCTCGCCACATAAACGCGACGGCCGGGTTTGGATTCCCGCTCCAAGTGAGAAATCACCGGGGTGTTATTCGGGTTGTACTTCAGGTAGATCTTGATGACCCTCTTTGAGCCCTCGTCCCCTTGCTTGTAGTTCAGGACGTAGCCCTCTTCTTTGAGAATCCGCGCAATTTCAAGCTTCAGCTTCGAGCCGGGCACATCCACTTTGGCATGCCGCGCCTGCATCGCGTTCCGGATCCGCGTGAGCATATCTGCGATGGGATCGCTAACCATTCTCGATTCCCCTTCCTTCGTAATTCCCTAAAATTCCCACGCTCGTCACTACCAACTAGCCTTTATCACGCCCGGGATCTCCCCGGCGAGCGCCAACTTGCGGAAACAGATGCGGCATAGCCCGAACTTCCGGATATATGCCCGCGGTCGTCCGCAGCGGAAGCAGCGGTTGCGTAGCCGGACCCCGGCCTTCTGAACGCCCTTTTCTTTCAGAGCCTTCAGCTTCAGGTCCTTGGCGATTTTGGCGGTTGTGGCCATGTGCGCTTCAAATCCTCTCTTATCGTTACTTCGCCGCGAACGGGAAGCCCATTTGTTTCAACAGAGCCAATCCTTCGGCGTCCGTCTTGGCGGTGGTGGTGACGCAAATGTTCATGCCTTTGGTCTTCTCCACCTTGTTGTAGTCGATCTCCGGAAAGATCAACTGGTCTTTCAAGCCCAGCGTGTAATTGCCGCGGCCATCGAATGCCTTCGCCGAAATCCCGCGGAAATCGCGCACGCGCGCCAGTGAGACATTCACCAAGCGATCCAAAAATTCGTACATCCGGTCGCCGCGCAGCGTCACCATACAGCCGATCGCCATGTTCTCGCGCAGCTTAAACTGCGCGATCGACTTTGTCGCTTTGCAAATAACCGGCCGCTGGCCCGCAATCTGCCCCAATTCGTTCACGGCGCCGTCCATCAATTTCGGGTTGCCCGTCGCTTCCCCTAAACCAATGTTCAACGAGATTTTCTCAATCTTCGGAACGGCCATGATGTTCTTGTAGCCGAACTCCTGCATCAGCGCTGGAAGTACGGTTTTCGTGTAATGTTCTCTTAGCCTGGCCATGATTGCTCTGATTCTCTTAGTTCTTTGAAGCGAGGACTTCCCCGGTCTTGCGCGCCACGCGCACCTTCCGGGCCGCAGCGCCTTCGCCTTCCATCTTGTAGCCGACTCGCGTCGGTTTACCGTTCGCGCCTACAATCATCACGTTCGATACGTGAACAGTCGCTTCCTTCTCCGCGATACCGCCCTTAATCTGCTTGGACGGATTCGCCTTCGTATGGCGCTTCATCATCATTACGCCCTCGACCAGAACGCGCTCTTTCTCGTTGAGCACTTCCAGCACGCGGCCTGTCTTGCCCTTATCGCGCCCGGCGATCACTTTGACCGTGTCGCCCTTTCGAATTTTAATCGTTGACATCGAATTCCCTTTACAGTACTTCCGGCGCCAGCGAGACAATCTTCATGAACCGCTTATCGCGCAACTCCCGCGCCACCGGCCCGAACACACGCGTTCCGATCGGCTCGCCAAGGTCGTTGATCAACACCGCCGCATTCGTATCGAAGCGAATGTAGGTCCCATCCTTGCGGCGGGTCTCCTTCCGCATCCGCACGATCACGCAGCGAACAACCTTGCCTTTTTTCACGGTCCCGTCGGGCGTCGCTTCCTTCACGGCCGCCGTGATCACGTCGCCGAGTCCGGCCTTCGATCCAAGATCGCCGCCGCGCGGCAAGATGCACTGCAGCTTCCGCGCGCCGCTGTTGTCGGCGACCTCTAGCATTGTTCGCATCCCGATCATGGCTTGACTCCTTTCGCCGCGCCAACCTGAACGGCGGCACGAACAATATCCGCCAGCGCCCAGCGCTTCAGTTTCGAAAGCGGCCGATGCTCCACAATCTTCACCAGATCGCCAACCTTCGCCAAACCCTGCTCATCGTGGGCGTAAAACTTTTTCCGCTTCTTAACGATC
>Ga0163151_10000571_pt1 | contig 64384 bp, 85 predicted proteins | sample OliLakLV19MP5IB2_FD_145596 | JGI IMG/M metagenome (GOLD analysis project Ga0163151, IMG submission 145596) | Freshwater microbial mat bacterial communities from Lake Vanda, McMurdo Dry Valleys, Antarctica - Oligotrophic Lake LV.19.MP5.IB-2 | ecosystem: Environmental > Aquatic > Freshwater >... | reverse complement strand
GCAGCCGCCTGCTTCTGGCGCGGGGGATGCGGGCACCCATGCAATCCAGGGGGAGGAGTCACGATGAATCTCCCCGACAAGAAAGCATCCCCCGTGCCAGAAGTGCCGAAGGCACGGCTGTTTGGTGGATCGCTCTGTTCGCATTTATTCTCGTTATTCTTCGATTGTTTTGATGTGGGCACCGTGAGGTCTCTTAGGAATAGCCGAGACAATATCGTGTATAGTGGGCTTCCCCCAGAGATGGTTAAGGAAGTGGACATGCGATCCGCCGATGAAATGGCCATCATCGCGACTGTCACGGGTATCAAACGTAAGAAGGTGCCATATATCAGGTTTGTGAGCGCACACAAAGAAATGAAAAATGGCTCTTCCAGAATCCTTGGTAAGTTGATTGTAAAGCTGGCTAAGATCGTGCGGTGTTCCGATCTTCTCGCGAGCATTCACCCAAAGATGGTCAACGTTATTGTCCTCGAAGACGGGTGTGTGGAGATATCCGAGAGACCCGCACCCAATAATCATATGGGATATGTCCGAGTGTCGGAGTGTAAGTTGATGACAGAACTTCATCGCTTCGCGCTTCTTGGTTATGGCGAAAAGCTCCGTAAGATTCTCGGGAGGGCGATTTTTGTAAAACTCGAAAAATGCATCAATCACGGAAATTTGGATGACCTTATATTTTCAGCGAACGTCCCCGGTCAGGAATCCCCGCCTGCTTCTGGCGTGGGAGATGCAGGCAACCAATCACAAAAACCAACCAAATAATAAAACATCATGAAAAACGAAAATAGCGCATCTCCCATGCCAGAAGTCCCGGAGGGACGGGGATTTGCTGGACCGGTCTGTTCGCGCCTCATTTTTTTACTTCCTGAAAGTGGTAGTGATACAATGGAGCACTCTGGCAATCGGCAAACTCTCTACAGTCAATTATCTCGTTGGTATCCTCTGCTTTCAGACTTATATGGCAGTTGGGAAAAATATCCAGAAGCACGGAAGGGGTGGGAAAAAAGACTGAATTTTCCCCTTGAAGCCGGAATTCTCCAATGGATTTCGGAAGGCCGTCCACGTAAAGAGTGGCCTCGCGAAGATGAACTAAGGGCTCGGCGATGACTAAGTTGCACAATTCAGAATCGAATTCATTCATGGTTAATCAGGGGGTTATTATTTCTGCGAACGTCCGCGATCACCGGCACCTACCCGCTGGCGCGACGGGTGCCGGGAGCGAAGCGACCAAGCACTCGGCGTGCCAGCGGGTAGGTGTTCGGTGGATCGCATTGTTGGCATTTTTATTTTATGTGCCGCTCAATCTCGCCCAGGGCAGCCAAAACAGCCTTGTGCTTAAATGTGACGTTCTCTCCCACCGATTCCAAAAGAACGGAGTCGAAATTGGTGTCGCTCATCACTCTGAAATCAAGGGAGCGGTAATCAACCCAAGCCTGAATAATCTCCTTCTGGCGCGACTTCGAGAACAAGGGGATACTGGTGAAGACGGCCTTCTTCAAATCATCGAAAGTAGCTTTGTAGGACGTTTCTCCGTCCTCGGAGGATTCCACCAAATCTCTTATCATTTCGATCTGGGAGCGGACTCCGTTGATGGAACGCCTACGGTCCAAATGACAGGCAAACCAGAACCCGAGCATGGACGAAGCGAGCCATCCAATCGGGATAATAATATCCTTGGCGGTGATAAAGCAGGCGAGGAGTGGTGGAAGGATCATACAATCTGGTATTCTTGGTATCCCGCAGTCTTCTTTGCGTTGTGCATCGCGTATCTAAAAATCACTGACGAACTCCGCTGGCAGTGGAAGTGGAATTGGGGGCCATGGTGGAGAAAGCGTTTTTCTTCTGCCAACTAATATTATGCCAAGCACATATAGAGAAGCAGGCGAGGAAGTCTGCGCCCTTGCAAAAATCCTCATGATCAAGTACCATCAGGAACTTGACGAGGCCGGGGTTAAGGTGGACTTCTGCTTTGCCTTCGGGGAACTGGACGAACAGAGCGAGAAGAAGGCCCCGGCAATTATGCAAAACGGCTATCGAGCCCTTGGAGTGCCCCGCAAGCTCAGCCTCAAAGACAGGGTGATGGGGCGCGGTGACTGCGAGATCACGCTCGACGGAGACGAGTGGCCTAGAATGTCGCCCGAAGAGCAGGCGGCCTTGCTTGATCACGAACTTGAACACTTCGAGTGCGCCCGCGACAAGACCGGCGGGTTCATTTTTGACGATATTGGCCGTCCTGTCCTTAAGCTGCGAATCCACGACCGGCAGATGGGATGGTTCGACAACATCGCTTCGCGTCACGGCCTCGCGAGCACAGAGATTAAGGACTTCCGCAAGCTCTTCTCGGAAGGCGGAAACACGTATGTTCCCTATGTTTCCTACGAGGGGGCATTGCTGGAAGATCATCACAAGTCACTGCATCCGCCGGAAGATCCCAAGCCGCCGGCCGCCATCAGAAAGCTCGTCCCGAAGCGGAAGGACGGCCCAGAACCGGAGCCGGAAATGAAAATGACGGTCAGTGTGAACGGCGGCCCCGCCCGCGAGATGAACAGCCAGGAACTCACCAAGGACATTCAATCGAACTTCTTTCATACCCAGCCGGATGGCGACGAGGAAATTCTAAAAAATGCCATCGCAACCATCAAGGCGGAGGGACGGGCTTCCGTTGCGCTCCTGCAAAGCCGAATGCGAATTGGCTTCGCCACGGCATCCCGGATGATTGATACCTTAGTGCAACGGCGGATTATTCGCCCCAAGGCAGGCTCCGACGACTACGAGATTGATGGCGTGGAGGAGGCACAATGATCCGCGCGCTTACGTCAGCAAGCAACATTGACCGGCGCCAGAAATGCCCCGGCAGTGCGTTCGCTGAAAGCCTTTTTTCCGAGCCGGAAGACAGCGCAGACTCGAAGGAGGGAACGCTCCTGCACGGCCACAGCGCGGATTCCGACAAGGACCGCGCCGACCTCACCAGTGAACAACGCGAGATCCTCGAAAAGGCCGCTCGCACGGACAAGCAGATTTTCTCGGCTCTACATACCTCCTGCAACATGCCGGAGGATGAACCCTTCGACGAAGGGAACGAACGCGAGATGTGGTTTTTCCGTGGATTGAAAAAACTCTTCCCCGGCCATTGTGATTACTGGAGATTCTACCCTCGGACGAAAATCCTTGTCATCATTGACCGGAAATTTGGCCGCAAGGAAGTGACCCCGGCGGAGGCAAACATGCAGCTCCGCTGTTACGCAGTGATGGGGGCGAAGCTCTGGAACCCCGAGAAAGTCCTTGTGGCAATCAATCAGCCTCGCCTTGGATTCGAGGCTTGCGTGACGCTCGCTGAATACACCAGCGAGCAAATCCCCGCCGCTCGCGACCATATTCTCCGCGTCTGGGATGGCAGCCACAATGCCGACGCCTCCCCCCGCGCGGAGGCTGTCCGTGAGTCCGAAGCGCAAGAACAGTGCCGCTACTGCCGCGCCCGCCTGCATTGCGATGCCTACCGCGCGAAATATGAGTGGCTGGCCGGTCCGTCGCAGACCGGGAAGGACGCTTTCGTGGCCAAACTCTCAACCCTCACCGATGATGGGCTCGATGCCGTCTGGCGGGCGGTGGTCTTTGCCAAGTTGATCGAAAAGGAAGCCAAAGCCGAAATCATCGCCCGGCAGCCAGCGGGAGGAATGCCAATGTATGAACTCTCCGACACCGGCAACACCTCGACAATCAACGACACGCCCCGCGCGATGCGGTTGCTCCAAAATGCCGGATTGAGCGAGGGGGAGATTATGGATTGCGCCAAGCTGACGAAGGAAAAACTGGCCGAGAAAATCCAGGTGCGCGAAAGCCTAACGATGGTGGCGGCCAAAAAGCGGCTCAACGCCATCCTTGAGCCGGTCCTCACCATCACGGCCAAATCTCCGAGTCTCAAACGCATCCCAACGTCTGCGAGAGTGCCCTTGCCGCCAGCGGAAAAACCCGCCGACGCCAGAGTGCTCGACAACGGCACGGACGATCAGCTTTTTCCGCGATGAGCACGGCAAATGACATCCTGGCCGATGAGATCGAGAAAGCAGCGGCCCCGCGACCACTATTGAACCGCAAGGCCGTCCGCGCCCTTTTGCTGCACGAGTATGCCAACTGGGGCAGAGCACGAACCCGGCACCGAGTAGCCAAGGCCACCTTGGACGAGATCATGGATCACCTCCATACGAGCGTTACCCGCTTTATCATCGGCCAGGCCAGCCAGGGATTCCCCGGACGGCAGGGCGGGGCGCGTGTGTGCCAGCGGGAGAGAAGAGGAGGACCGCATGAAGCTGATTCCCAAAGATAAACGGACGGAGTGGGAATTCCACGTTCCCGGCGATCCAAAAGGCCAGCCTCGGCCCAAGGCATTCGCCCGCAAGATGGGGACAGCCTACGTTGCCCGCGTCTATACCCCCGGCACCGCCGAAGAGTGGAAATCCGCCATCGCGACATCGGTAAAGGAAATTGGACTCGCCGGACGCATGATAACCGGCCCCGTCAGCCTGCGCATGGAATGTGTTTTTGCACGGCCAAAAAGCCACTTTGGCAGCGGCAAAAACTCGGCACTGGTAAAAGCCTCCGCCCCGCCCCACCACACCGCCAAGCCCGATCTCGACAACATCACCAAAGCAGCCAAGGACGCGCTAACCCACGTCGGCGTATGGCGGGACGACTCCCAAGTGACGACCGCCCACCTCACCAAATGCTACGCCGTCGGCAACGGGCCCTCTTCAACCCAATTCACGGTTTTCCAAATCTTAATCTGAATCATGACCGAATCCCTGCTCAACACCAACCAACTCGCCGCCGCTATTGGCCGGGGGCCTGTTTACGTCTGGCTCATGAAGCGCCATGGCTATCGGTTTCTCTACGGGATGCGCACGACCCAGAAACACGCTCTCGCTTGGCTGGCCGAGCACCCGGAATTTCGGGCAACTCAGGTAAAGAAATCGCCAAAACGCACGCCGAAAGGTCTCTCGCCGTCAATACGATTTACAAGCAATGTGCCCAAGAATGTGCCCGAGGTCGGCTACTTTCGCCTCTGGTCGTAATGGCGGATTCCCCTCCAGAAATCGAATCTCGCGCCTACCAGGCGCGGGCACAGGCTGCCATTGTTGCTTGCCGGGCTGGAATCGTCAAAGCCCCGGCAGGATCCGGCAAGACAGTGATCGGGGCAATGGCGGTCTTGCGCTGGGCGGCCCCCAGGGCGCGTCTCAGCCGCCGCAAGATGCGGGTAGCCTGCCGAGCAAACACGATTGAGCAAACAGAGCAATGGGCCAAGGCGTTCTCCCGGTTTCCTCAGATTTCCGAAGCGTGCGAAATCACGATTGGTTGCTATGCGGCCGGCGCATCGGTGCAGGCCGCTGACTTGGCCATATTCGACGAGTGCCACCACATCGCGGCCATGGAGTTTCGCAAGATTCTTGATGGCTTCACGGGCTGGCGGTGGGGATTCTCCGCCACGCCGGACAGGGAGGACGAGCTTGCTCCCGACGTTTATCAGTTACTTGGTCCGATTGTCTGCGAGATCACGCGCGAGGAAGTGCAGGCGGTCGGGGGCATCGTAGCCGCCCGAGTACTGATCCACCAGCCGAACCGGGCGAAAGAGATGGAGGAAGCCGTCCGCTTGCTCGCACAACCGATGTTCGAGGAGAGAGCGCGGAAGATGCGGGCCTATCTCAAAGGCGCGTGGGACGACAAAGAGCAAATGAGCCGCTGCATCTGGCAGTGCCTCCAAGACATCGCCATCGTCGAGAACACGGCCCGAAACAAGGCCATCGTGGAGATCGCCAGCCAACACGCGGAGGACTCTCTCATCATTTTGATCGGACGGGTGGACCATGGCACGGCTCTTGCCCAAAGGATTCCGGGATCAGTGCTGGTGCATTCCGGCATGACTCGCAAGGGGAGCACATCACCGGAGCGTCCGCAGGGGTGGACGCGCAAGGAGGCTCTCGTGGCGTTTTCCGCCGGCGAAATCCGCACAATCTTTGCGACTTCTCTGGCAGACGAGGGGCTCGACGTGCCGAGGGCAAATGCCTTGATCATGGCAGCGGCCGGCCGGTCCGCCGCCAAAGCCGAACAACGGACAGGCCGGGTGCTACGCGCATACCACGACAAAACCCACGGGACAATTCACGACTTCATGGACATCCAGCATTACTTCATCGGCGCGCAATCTAAGCAGCGCATCGCCACATACCGACAACTCGGCTACGCGGTGACCTTCGCCATTGAGGAGGGCCGGCCATGAATCTCGCCGAAAAGCTCAAAGCAAAGCGGGACGCCAAAGCCAATGGCGCCCCGGCCCAAGCCACACACCAGCTTTCTGAGGAGGAAGCACGGCAATACGGCATTTCTGAGGCCCAACCCGAAGAGCCCGAAGTTCGCGCGTCTTTGCATCAGCCTCGCAAGCGGAATTATTTACCGGAAATCCACCAGTCTCTGCCGCAGAGCGACGACGCCGAGAGAGGCGTTATCGGATCCATCCTACTCTCTCCGACCAGAGGAATGCACATGGTGGAAAGCGCCATTGGAAAAGCACATTTCCACAATCCTGTACACCAGTTGATCTTTGGATCTTTGCAGGAAATGTTTTCCGCTGGAATCCCTATAGATCTCATCACCGTCACTCAATACCTCAACGATAAACGCCGCCTCGATGAAGCTGGCGGAGCCTCCTACATCACAGACATCTTTGTTTTTGTTCCGACCGCATCGAACCTGAGTTACTACCTCGCACTGCTTTGCGAAAAGTTCGTGCTTCGCGAACTCATAGCGTCAGGCACGGTTTCCGTATCTGACGCCTTTTCCGGCGCATTCACGGCGGACGAACTACTTGACCGCGAAGAGGAACGCATCCGGGCAATCCGCTCCATGGGAAGCCGAAATGGAAAACTCCCCGAGCTCGACGACATGACCATGCTCATTGGCTCGAATCTACCGGCCCCTCCGCCGGAGCTCGTACGGGGCCTTCTCCATCAAGGATCTAAAATCATCGTTGGCGGAACCAGCAAAGGCCGGAAAACGTTTTCCCTGATGGACCTTGGCATATCGGTGGCCTGCGGGACGCCCTGGTGGGAGTTTCCCACCATCCAAGGCCGGGTCTGCTACCTCAACTTCGAGATCCAACGGCCGTTCTTCGCTAAACGATTTGAGGACATTTGCCGCAAATTGGGAGTGATGCCCAAGCCAGGCCAGTTCATGAGTTGGACGCTGCGCGGCATGGTGGAGGGTCTGGAAAAAATGAGCGACCAGCTCATACGAAGCCTCACTCAATACGATTTCTCTCTGATCATCGTGGATCCCATTTACAAAGCTCTCGGCGACCGCGACGAAAACAAAGCGGGCGATGTAGCCAGCCTCTGCAACGAGTTGGAACGCATCGCTGTGCGCACTGGTGCCGCAATAGCCTTCGGTGCCCACTATTCCAAGGGCAACCAGGCGGCAAAGGAAGCGATTGACCGCATCGGTGGCTCTGGAGTCTTCGCTCGTGACCCGGATTCCATCCTCACCATGACGCCACACGAGGAGGAAGAATGCTTCACGGTGGACGCGACCTTGCGCAACTTCCCGCCTTGTGCTCCGTTCGTGGTGCATTGGGAATGGCCGATATTCGTCCGTGACGAGATGGCCGACCCTGAGCAGCTCAAGAAGCCCAAAAAGGCCCTCGGTTCCGGCAAGTATGAGGAGAAATTCGCAGACTCCGATGTGCTCGATCTCATGCACTCCAACAACATCAGCCGCTCCCCGACCGAATTGAAACGCTGGTCAATGGATCAACTTCAAATGTCGCAATCCACCTTCAAGCGAATCTGGAAGAGGATCAAAAGTTCGGTCTATCTCGAAAACCAAAACGGGCGTTTCCGCCTCTCGGCCATCTACTCGGCAACCATCGCCACAAAATGAGATACACACTCACAGGACAGCTTCCCGCACACCAATACTGCTTGGTTGATAGCACCCACACCCACAAAGATCCTATCGGCTTCCTCCCTGCGGTCTGGTACGGGCTAGTCGCCTACCCAGGGCGCATGTGGGGATGCACGGTGATGCTGGAGTCAGGCGCAATTTTTCGGAACCTGCCGCCTCACGCCATTGCGTTCGATCCAAAGCCGGATGGCGTGTGGACCCCGCAGGATGCCCAAACATGGGACTGCTACGGGTGGGATTTCACGACCCTTGAATACGACTATCTGCGAGGCTTGGAATGTCGCGTAAAAGCCAACAGAAAAGACCACGTCGGAGAATATCTTTTCACCGTTGCTCCGGTCGGGGATGCGTACAGCGCGGCTCCAGATCAGGCCAAGGAATTTACGTTTATCAAGCTGGACAACGGGTGGCTCACAATCCAGCCGACCAATCACACGGTATTCCGGGAGCGGAGTTTCACGGGCAGCCAGATGGAGTTTCCGGCGGGGCTGAAAAGACAGACAACCGTATGGACCGTCGAATGACGCCCAGCCCAAAAATAATCATGGACACGAAAAACAACCACCAAGCCACGACCAACCCGACCGCGCAAAGAGAGGTGATCGAACGGATGCAACGAGGCGAAACCCTCATGTGGCACGGGAATGCCGGACCGCAAATATCGGGCCGGCCATTCTGGCCGCAAAAGCGCACCGTCCGGGCGATGCTACGTGATGGACTGCTAGTATGGGGCCGCCACTTCAACGAGTCGCAAAAAAGACTCGGGATATGTCCACTAATTCTTTCTCCGAACGACCAAGATCAGAGACAAAGCCCCGCGCCGCCGACGCCATGAGCACGACAGACCTTCAACGCGGGGATTTGTTCTCTGCACCGTCTGGTTCTGGCCCGGTTTGGCGGGTGAGAAATATTTCTGGAAATAGTAATTGCAATGCGCACCGTTGCGCACATAGTGATGACAGATGCAAAACGCATCAACCGGCATCTAAGGCCGGAACCAACTTAGTCATTGGAAAATACTAAAATGAAAACAACCTCAAACCTATTGAAAATCCACCGCGAAGTAGGCGGTGGATTCCTGGCGACCATCGCCGGGCTGGCGGATTCGCCAGTTATCTATGTCCCCGTTGTCACGACGGGGTTCTGCTCAGAGGACACCGAGAGTGGTGTCCCAAGTGCGGCCAAAGGAGCCGCGTGGATTCGCGTCCGCAGGCTCAAGGGACACGCCTGCGACACGAACTTCCTCGCGCTGGAGCGCGGGGAAAAAGGCTGGAGACTCAGCGGGTGGGGCGGCCTGCGAGTTTCCGCAATAGCGCGGGACAACGCTCCCAAGCAGGAGAGCCTGGACAAGAACGTCCAAGCTCTCATCAATTCCGCCACGTCGGCGGAGTTGGCGGAGTTTTCCCCCACTGCTGCCGCTGTCAAAAAGGCAATGGAGCAAGTCGCCGCAGAAAAATCCGCCATTGTCGCGGCTGACCGAGCCGAGCGCGAGCGTAAGGAGCAAACAGACCGCGCAGAGCGCAAGGCGGTCGGCAATGCAGTTGCGGCATACGGAAAAGTAAACCGTTGCACGGCTTACAATATGGAGCCAGCGCGGGCGAGAGCATGGGTAGAATCCATCGGCGGGGCAATGAATTCCTCCACCGCCGAATTGGTGGAACTTGCGACCCTCGCCGCCGAAATCAAAGCTATGGAAGCTGCCGAAGCGGTGGCCCTCGCGGAAAAGGTCACCGCCGCCGCCCTTGGCGTCTCTACGGACGCGCTCCGTTCTATGAGCGAAAAACAACGCCGCCAAGCGGCACACAAAGCCCGTCTTGCTGGCAAATTCTAACCAACATCCAACAACCAACACAAAATATGAAAACAGCAATCTGGTTTTCCCGGCACCAGCCAACACCGGGACAAATCGAGGACGCGGCCCGCATGGGTTACGCCCTCACCACCACAGCCGAAGGGACAGCCCTCGGCGGAAAAGACCTCGCCGACAACGGCGACGTGCTCGCCGTCGTCTCCGCCCTGCTCGGCCACTGCGCCGATACGGGTGCGGTGGCTATCTTCGGGGTCTTCGCGGCCCCGCTCCTCGCGCAACTGGCCCGGACATCCGAAGACATCCGCGTGAGCGGAGAGATCAAGGAACCGTCCGGAGGCGCAGGAGACTACCCATGTTTCGCAGCTTGGAACATTATGCGGGCCGTGGAGGGTGGCAAACCAACATTTGAGCACCGGGAATGGGTTGGTATTGGCCGACTCAATCAAACCTCCACTCGTTGGCTCCGGTGACTTGCTGCCCAGACTGCGGCAAAGACCTTACCGTGTGGTTGGACAAAGCCTGCCCCTCCCACATGGGAGCCAAAGGCAAAGGCGCATCAAAAGCCCGCACATCGGACCAAGCTAGAGCCGCCGCGAATGTTCGTTGGGAGCGCGTCCGTGCTGCGAAAAAGCGCGGAACTCGAAAGGGCCAGAACGCCGAGTCCAGCAACGGCGAGGAGAACCGTTGAGTCCATGACCGGGCATGTCGCCGTTTGCTGCGACGCCTGGTTGGGCCTGCCGATTTCGGGCTTGAAAATAAATCAAAATAATCCCTTGACTCTTACCGCGTCACGCTGTAATTTGATCCCGAAATGAAAACCACCATTACCATCACCTACAGCGTCGAAACCACATACAAGGGCAACGAGTCCAACCCGTTTGAGAACCCAGCCAACACCCTCGAAGAAGCCGAGGCTATGTTTGCGAAATTCATCAGCTTCCCGGAAGACAATCTCATTGAGGTTGAACTGGTCGAGCTGGGCGGAGAAGCGAAATCCCTGAAAACCTGGAACCGTGAAATGAAAACCACGCCATCCAACGATAACCTACTCGCCGCCGCCTGCACCCTGGCACACGCAGTCGATCAGCTTAAAGCCCTCGCCACTGGCGATCTCATCCCAAATGCCTTCGCCGGAATCTGGGAAAATGAGCCGGCCATGATCTCACCAACCATGGAGGCCATCGCCCGCCAGATCAAAGACGCTCAAACCCTGCTCGCCATAAACCAAATAACCAAAATGACCAACCATCCATATCCATCCGCCGCTCTTCGTGACATGCTCCAATGTCAGATCGGTGAAGAAAAATCAGCACTTATCGCCTGGGCTACTGACTCCGATGATGATGAACGTGCTCGCGCCGTAGAAGCAGCGTTTGGGATCAGCCGCGAAAAGTGGGAAATGCTGCAAGCTGACGCGCCTTCCGGAATCACATATCCCGCATGGGCATATGCGCTGGCCATCATGGCAGAGGAGCGCCGCCTAAAAGTAATCAGCGAAGAGGAGGACGAAGCATGAGCTTCGTTGATCGACACCGCCGAATAACCGCGACTAATCCTCCAACCCCAACCCCAAAAACAATGAAAACAATCAACCTCAAGCACAGCCTCGCCAGTTGCGGGAACCTCATGCCTCAACAGGATGGCGCAAAGCCCGGCTACCGGAACGGCTGCATGACAATCGCCGTAACGGGATTGCCGGACACTGCCACGCACTCAGACGCGAAGCGAGTCGTCGAAAACGTAATGATGCCATCATGGCTCGACAATGTGGGCGCATCGCAAGCCGGAAAAAACCTCTACCGCGCCGAAAACCTCACGCCGGATCAGCTCGCCGCCGCGCCAGATTGGTATCGCGAAAAATACTGCCAACCCGCATGACCGGAGCCGAATACAAATCCGCCCGGAAGCAACGCGGCACCCAGCAGGGTGTCGCGGATGCGCTCGGTGTCGCGCTCTCAACCGTCCAGCGCCGGGAGGCTGGGGAATGGGACATCACGCCGGAAGCCGCGCTTGCGATCCTGGCCGTGAAGCTCCCCAATAAACGGGGCCTCCGCCCGCCGGCACCCCACTCCATTTGAATCTATGACAACACCCACACCCACAGCAACCGTAACCAGCATCAACATCACCGACACTGTCCTGACCTCCAATTTTATGAACATATATCTCATCGCTCAGACACAAAATGCCAGATACGACACCTTCGACTCTGCCATCGTGGCTGCACCATCGGAACAAGCGGCCAAAGAAATCACCCCGGATGGCAATCCTTGGGATTCCCCATGGAGCGGATGGTGCTCTTCGGCAGAACACGTCACCGTCAAATTGCTCGGCACGGCGACAGAAGGCACGGAGGCCGGGGTGATTCTCGGATCCTTTAATGCCGGCTAAACAGTGACCTATGAAAACCCAAAAGCAGTTCAAAAACTCGAAGCCTTACCTCGCCGCGTGCTCCATGCCTCCCGGCCTTTCTCACCACCCTGACAGGTCTCAACCTTTCAACATTACCCAATCTGAGGTTGTTTCATGGCTGATCCAGCAGCCCGACATCCTCGCCTTTATTTTCAGCAAAGCCTCCCAATCCGGTGCTATCAAATTCGACATCCCATCCCAAACCTGGGCCGGAATTAACCCATGATTTCCTCCAAAAATACCCTCAAAAGGTTCATGGAGGTTCATGGTTTCTGCTCCGTGAACCTAAAAGTCCATGGACCTAGCCTGAAAACAGGGTTCAGGGTCACGGTATACAAGTATTACCTGTGACCCCTGACCCTTTCCAAGTTTGGATTTCGGCTATGGCGATTGGGTTCAAGCTGCCTTGAACCCTCCGAAGAAAAAAAGCTCTCCCATAAATTTGCAAATCACTTGCATCTTGACTTTTTTCCGGCCAGCGCAATTATCGCCTCGTGCCCTCGATCCCCAAAAAATCCCAGCCCACTCCTCGCCGCCATGCCTGCCCCCGTTGACTGGTCCTCCGTCGGCGGTATCGTCGCCGTCGAGATGCTCGTCCGACAACTCGGCCCCCGCGAAGCCTCCCGCCAACTCAACTTGTCCCCGAAATCCTCCGAAGCCCTTCGCAGGATGTCTTCCCGCCGCAAATGGTGGGCCGACAAGCCCGCTCCTCGCAACTCCCCAAGCCACGCTGATGTCCCCGACCATGTCCCCAAGGCCGATAAATCCCGAAATCCGGGACAAATCGTCCAAAAACCCATGTCCCCGTTTGTCCCCACGGCCTCCCAGGCCCTCGAAAACTGCCATTTGGAAAACGGACGCCGGGGCCGCGTAGCCGCTAGTATGCTCTCCCGCAAGGCTTTAGAACATCTAGCCAATCAGGAGCCCGCTTCCATCGTCGCCTCGTCACGCCAGGCAAAAGACCTCAACGAGGTATCCGCCAAGGCTGGGGGATGGTCCGACGACGCCACCGGGGCGAAAATCACCATGAATATCGCCCTCCTCGGCACGGCCCTCCCGGATGGCCTCAAAGGCAACTACATTTTCGCGGATGAGGCCGATATTCCGATTCAGATCGAAACTGAACCGGCAAGCAATTAGCCGCTTTGCCGTCCACTCCTCGCTTGACCGTATCGGGCAAGGGGGTTAACGCGGTCGGTAGTCCAGAGGCACCTTCACGGGCATCCTGACGCAATGTTTTTTCGCGGAAATGCCGGATTTGAGCGATTTCGGCGATTATCGGGGCGAGGCCGGCTAAATCCCCAACCTGTCTGGCTCGGCCTGAGCCCATTCTCAAGCCATCCCGGAACCTGGTCCGGCCAAGAATCACCGCGCGGCCGGCGGAATTCCCGGCGGATCCTGTGCCATCCGAGAAAATCTTCCCCACCGGCCCGATTCAAAAGGGTTCCAACAGGGTAGTGGGGAGCCATCCCTGATTTCAATCCGGAATCCTGGGAATTCAATTCACCCTGTTTACGTAGGTAAAACGCCCATAACATCATATAATTGCCATTAGATATAGTGGAGATGTTTCTCTCTGTATTTCCTGAGCGGTGGGGAGCCATCCCTATTTCCGATTCCTCAACCAGGTTTCATCCAATCTATCCTGTGTTGTCGGTCAATGGGATCGGACAGAGACAATCGACACGCACAAGCCATGCCTCTCGGTGCCACGCTTGGGGCAGGGAGGGGCACAGAGCAAGCGGGCGGGCAGGCTTGGGGCAGGGGGGCACCACCACCACCCGTCCACCCCCCACCATGCCGGTGCGCTGGCCCGACATCTATCAATACCCCCCATTAAAAAAATAATTAAAAAATATCGGGAATTGGTATTTGCAAATGTCTTGCAATAGTGGGGGGAAAGTGTAGAGATTTGCGAACCATGGCGGAAACTGAGATTGATTTTTACGGGGATTTCGTTGCAAGCGGGGTCAAGTATAAGGGATTGAAGGGGGGAAAACCGCTTGAAGAAAGTGGTGTGGATTTTTACGGGGATTTTGTTGCGAATGGGGTGAAGTATAAAGGGTTGCAAGATGAGGAGATGGAGGAAGAAGAGGTTCCAAAGTTTGATTCGGTGGTTGAAGGTGCGTATGAGGACGCGAAGCTGCCGGATTATCTGAGGCCATTGGTTCCGGATGGAATAGAGCCTGGGGTTGACAGGGTGAGACAGGAAGTGTTGCGGATTGGCGACCGTATAAATTTGGGAATTTCCGAGTTTGCGCCTAGGGCGAATGCGGCAGCGGCGCAGGCATTATCATTGGCGACGAGGATACCGGAGTTACCGATGCGTGTTGTGGATGCGGTGAGTGGGACTGAGTTGGTGAAAGGGTATCAGGAAAAGAATACTCCGGGGCGAATGTTGGCGGAAGAAGCCCTGCGGAGTACAGCGAGGGCGCAAGAATTTTCAGAGGCAGGCAAGGCGTTGGGAGGAGGGGCGGAAATTCCGTTGGTAGGGGGAACGGCAGGGGATTTGTTGCAGGAAGCGATTCCGGTGACGCAGCAAGCCATATTGGAGTTTGCTTTGTCAGGAGGAACATCTCCATTTAAAAGTTTAGCAGCCCCGGCGAAGACAGGGCTTGAATATATCATTCGGAACGCGACGAGTCCGGTGATGAAGCGTGTCGGGGCGTTGGCAGGAACCCAGTCGGGGCTTTCGACGCTGAATCAGGAGATGGCGCAGTGGATGGAGAAAGGAGCGGAGTTGTTTGACGCGCAGGGGCAGGCGATACCCGAGGCCGCATTGGTAGGGGTGACGACGGCGGTATTCACTCAGTTGGGCGGGATGACCGGAGCGGAATCGGTGTTGAAGGAATCTGGTGCGCAGGGGTTAAAGCAGCGGATTGCGGCAATTTTGAAAGAAGGGGCGTTGCAAGAAGCGCCGGAAGAAATGGCGGACGAGGCTGGCGGGCAGATCGCATCATTTATTGCCGAAGAGTTTGATGCGAGTGTGGAGAAGGCGGGGACGATGGCGGAGCGGCTGGCGGCAAAGGTGGACGTGGGGCAACTGGCTAAAGCTGGATTGCTGGGAGGCATTGTTGGTTCAGGTATAACGGGTATTGGGCAATCGGCTGAGGCAATTCAAGGGGCACGAGGGGAGAGAATTGCTGAGATGATTGCGCCGGTGGTGGCTGAGGCTGCGCAGAGTGGAGCTTCGTTGACGGCGGAGGCGTTGGTGACGAAGGCGAAAGAGGCGGCAGCAGAGCCGCCGCCGGTCGAGCCAGCACCAACCGATGAAGTTGATTCTGTCTATGTTGAGCCGAGCCTTGAGGAAAAGAAACGAGGACTGCAAGGGTTGATTGATGCCGAGCCAGAGGGAAGTGAAGTGAGGGAGCAGGCGGAGGGGGAGTTGAGGGAGATAATTGCTGATGAAAAAAAGTTTCAACAGGAGGAGACCAATGAGCGGACCGAACCGAAGCAAGAGCCGCCGGTTGAACCCGGTGAAGTGGCGACACCACAATCAGGAGGGGTTGAAGCAAATCCGCCGGGGGAGACTGTGGTTGAGGGCGAAGGAACTGGCGAGGAAGTTGGGGGTGAGGTTCCTGCCGTAAGCAAGCCGGCCGAGCAGATGGGCCCGGAGGTCAAGGTTGCTACGGAAGGAACAGAGCGGGAACAGTCCGCCGGGCTGGATGTTATAGCCTCATGGGATGAGGATTCCATGGAGCATCAGAAAGCCGTCCGTGAATTCATGCGCAGTCGGATCGCAGAGAAAAGGCCAATTTTCCCGAATCGTTCTCTTGGCTTTGAATATGCCGCCGACAACTCCGGCCTACCGCGCGGCCTGCCGAGTGCCGCCGTGGCCATCGCGAACTTGCAGCCGGGCGACAGTATCCGGTGGCGTGGAAAGCAGTGGGCCGTTGACAAAACCAGCAAGTCGCAACTCACGATTAAATCCGGCGATGTGATTGTGAGGATCAAACCACCCGGAGCCAAGTGGGAAGCGTTTGTGCGAGACATGGATGGGGAACTCATTGGGCACGCGCACGGCGCACTGGCCCCGGACCTCATGAGGGCATGGCTCCGCGATCCAATTTCAAATCAGGCGGCCTTCGCGCCATTGACAACAGAGCAAAACAATGAAGAATCAATCAGCAGTGAAACAGGAACCCCGCAAACCATTCAGCCTGGCAGCCCGCCAGAAGTCGCTGGAGCGGCTGAAAGCCAACCTTCGGAACAATCCGGGGATGGCGAAGGAATTCGAGGCGGTGACGAGAACGCAGTCGCCAAGCGTGTTGCTCGGGAAGCCGACGCAAGAAGCCGCGTAGCCGCGTTTGAGCGGGAGAACAGCCCGCTTTATACGGGGGCGATGGCGTCTCACCGTGAGGCTAAGGTTGGCTCATTGGGTGGTGGATTTGAGATCAGCCTCGATGAGCCGAATATAATTCTCACGGACTACGCCAAGCTGGCGGAATCAATGGCCTACATCGGGGAGACGGGGATTGACCCGGCTGGATGGCTTCACATTGCCATTGACGAGGAACTGAGCCACGTCAGAGATTACAGTGCCCAGTCGGACGAGATGGATCGGCGGGTATTACTGACTCGTTTGGAGCAGCAGCTTGACGCGGCGGATTTCAAGGCACTCAGCCTTCTTCGGCCGACAGAGAGCAGATTTTACCGCATGACGGAATTGCTGCGGATGATTGATCAGGTCCGTCGATTGGGGACTTTCAGTGAAGCGGTTTTCAAGGATCAGAATAACGGGCGTCTCAATGAGGCCATTGCGAGGGTTGAGGAGATTGCCGGGCGGAGATTCCCGGCATCCATTGAAGATCACCTTGCGAAGATGCGCCAATTTGAGGGAGCGGTTGCCGGGACTGATGAATTCTCCGGCCAGGTGCAGGAAGACAATGGCGAGAACGAGATTGAAGAGGAGCCGCCCGCACCAAAAAAAGCCCCCGCTCCGAAAGCCGGGCCCGTCATCAGTGAGAATCTCAAAAAAGCACTGGACGATGAATTTGCGGGCTTGCTGGCCATCGCCCCGAACCGCCTCATGGCCGCGTTTCCCAGCGGCGAGGGGATGGACCCGGTTGACTCAGGCATCAATGCGGTGTATGGAGATGGCAATGCACCCCTCGCCAACACAGACGCCATTCGGGACACCCTTCGATTCCGTCCGCTCGAAGAATCCGAAATTGATGGCCCTCTCAGAGCAAGGTTGGAACTGGCTGATCAGTATTTTTCTTCAACAGTGGGAACTGGCCCGAGCGGAGGACTTCGGCGCGGAAATATTCGTGGAATGCGAACCGGAATGGACGAAGGTCCAACATCTTTCTCCGGTTTTGCGCGAGGAGTTGAGGAACTTTTCGGAAAGCGAGTGGTCTTCGTGGCCGGACTATTTGAGGAAATCCCATCTGGATTCACTTTCTCAACCAAATTCCCCGAAACCCTCTTTCTAAACGTCGAGGGGAAGTACCCCGCAGCGTTCCTGTTGGGGCATGAGTTTGGACACAGCCTGCAAGCAGGTAATTCCGCCCTCTATGCGGAACTCTCCGACTTCATTCTTTCCAAAGCAAGTGACTGGTCGGACTACGCAAAAGCACGGCTTGCAAACTACGCGGTGGAAAAACACCCGCGCGAATTCGTCAACGACTTCATCGGCAGCCAGTTCAACGACGCCACCTTCTGGAAAGAACTGGCCGGCACGGATGGCAACCTGTTCGAGCGGACGATTCGCGCCGCCATCGCCTTCCTGAATTCTCTCAAAAGCCGCGTCTCTTCCATGACGCGCGACGTGCGCCCCTACTTCGACAACATTGAGGAAGTGCGCAGAAAACTGGCCGAGGCCCTGCTTGAGTACCGCCGGGTTGGCAATCTGGATGCGACCTGGGGCGCATCCAGCGATGTTGAACTCGTGGCCGGGGACCAAGAGAATACCCGCCACGCCGCGCTGGAAGCGAAGTTCAACGCGGGGACGATCACAGAGGCTGAGACGGAAGAGGCGAAGGGGTTGGTGGATGAGGCAATAGTTGGTGCTGTCCGCTCAATGCCAAAAGTCGTGTCCGGTGATACTGTAGATGGACTAGTGGTTCGCGACCACACCCCAAACCAAGGTTCTGTTCGGGCGAGCATTGACGACCCAGAGTTTCTGGGGTTTAGGGAGTTTCCGATGTCTTGGTTGACGACCAAAGCCGGTAAAGAACAAAAACTGGCCGACGCAATCACTGAAAGCGGGGAGATAAACCCGCTGATAGTGGTGGTCTCAGGGTCTGAGGAAGGCCCCGCTTATGTCCTGGAGGGGGCGCATCGAATTGACGCACTTGCAACTTTAGGCAAAACATCTTTTCCGGCACAAGTTGTTTTTGACTCATCAGAAACCGCCCCGTTCACCGGCGTCCCGCTGGCCGAGCGGTTCGACCCCAAAAGCACTGACTCCCGCCACGCCACTTTGGAAGCGAAGCACAACGCGGGCACGATCACGGAGGCTGAGACGGCGGAGGCTCAGGCTTTGGTGGATGCGGCGGCGAGAACTGAAGCTGAATCAATTAGAGACCAGTTTACCGGAGAGCTTTTGAAACATGAGCATGAATACTACGGGATCAGAGCCATTGACGGGCATATTGTTAAAGTTGGACAAAAACTGCGCCCATCGAATGTTTGGAACGACGGCGATAAGACCCGCGAAAAATTAGCGGGCACATCATCTGTAGGAATCACGGATTACGACAATATTAAAGACCTCCACGAAGAAATAACTGAGGCGATGAACCTCATGGGAATTTCCCCACGCGGGTTTGGAAGGGTTACAGGCAACAGGTATTTGGGAGACCAGATTTCGCTTATTGGAGGTCCAAACTCAATGGGCGGAGAAGATATTAAAGAGTCAATTATTGTTAACGCTAAAGTTGTCTCGGTAATGGACTTTCCTAGATCCGCCGACCCATTCACCGGCGTCCCGCTGGCCGAGCGGTTCGACCCCAAAAGCGACAGCACCCTTCGCGCCATTGATCCGAAACTCCTCGCCGGACCCGACCGGGAGCGATTTTCCATCACGGCCCTGGTGCAACTCCTGCGCGAGTTTGGCAACTATCCCACCGTGAACACCCGGCTGGTCTCCTCCTATGGCCGCTTTGTTGGGGGGGCGCTGAATGCCGTGCAAATTCGCACCCGGCTTTTGTGGGACAAGCCGCTCGCCGCCCGCGTCTTGGGGCATGAAATCGGACATTTTATTGATCTTGCCGTCCGCCCGGAGGGTAAAGGCAAACGGTTTCATGTCCGCTGGCAACCGCTGGTGAATTTCAAAAAGGAAATTGAATTGCGCAAGACACTCAAGGATGCCGCCCGCGCCCTCTCGCGCGACATGCGCGGGGATTTCGTAAAGGGGGATCCTTACCGCGACAAGCCCACCGAACTTTTCGCCGATGCCATGTCCGCGATCCTCACCCGGCCCGCATGGACCAAGAATAATCACCCGCTGATTTTTGGCACGTTCCAAAGGATGCTGGACGGCAAGCCAGACTTCAAAAAAGCCTACGACGATCTCACCAGCTTCCTGCGCACCGGCGAACTCGACGCGCGCGTGGCCGAGCAGTTGGATGATTCCATCGCCCGGAGCATTGAGGCGTCCGCAGATTTAGCCGACCCAAAAAAGACAAACCTTTCCCAAAAGCTCAAGCAATGGCTGGTCTCGAAGTGGCACCGCGCCAGCCAGCTTGAACAGGAGCGCAACATCAGCGAGCGCAAGATTGACAAGCTGGAGGATGGCGAACTTTTTGCCGCGCGCGTGGGGGCGATTATCTCCAGCGATCTCAAGGAAAAAGTGCAACCCTTCCTCGATAAAATTGCCGGGGGCGGCATGGAAGCCCGCAAGGTCTTTGGACGTTGGCTCACAAATAACCGCGTGGTGAAGGAACGTCGGGCCGCCGGGCAATGGTTGGAACAAGAACCCGCCAAGGGAATTGAAGTCTTGCAGGCCATCATTGATCTGGATTCCCGCCTCGAAGCCAAATGGCAACCGCAACTTGATGCGCTCAAAGCCAGTCCTACCGGCGATGGAGTCTATGATTTTGCCGCCGCCATGATGCGCGAAGTGTCCGAGACCGCAGAAAAAAGCGCGTCTTACCTTGGCCGCATTGAAGAGGCATTGGAGAAAATCGGAGACAACCCCGGCGGCCAGGCATTGCTTACCGCCTTCAACGTGCGAGGCATGTTGCTCAACCCCTCCGGCATCACCCCGGAGAGTGCGCAGGCCCAGCTTGACAGCATCGAGGCCGATCTCACCCCGGAGGAATTCACCGCCTTGCAGGAGGCCGCCCGCAATTTCTTCGACATCGTGCATGAACGCATGGTGGCAGCCCGCCGCATCGGCTTGATCTCCACCGATACGTGGACCGAGATCATCGAGCCCAACCGATACAACTACGTTCCCTTCGCCGTCATGGATTACTTCGAGGGCAAGGTCGGAGCAGGCATAAAAGCACAGTATGGCACAACCAAAGACATTGTGGATCCCTACATGGCCGCACAGTTGAAAATGGGATCCCTGCACCACTGGATGCAACGACAAATGCAAGTGCTCTATTTGCAGGAGATTTACGACAAAGCCGGAATGGCACTCCTGCCCACGCGCAAGCTGAAAAACTCCGCCGAGTTGGATAAAATCCGGCATGAGGGGCGCAAGGACGACACCAGCCGCTTCACCCTTTGGCAGGATGGCAAGGCATGGCTCATAGAATTCCCCGAAGACCCAGGCAAGAGCTTTGAAACCGCCTCGGAGCGTCCCGCCTTCTATCAAGACCTGGCCGCGATCTACAATATCGCCTTCACCCTGCCGCAATCGCTGCCTCTCGTGGGTGGAAAAACAATTCTCATTGGCCGGGTGCCGCAATATGTGTTGCAGACGTACACCACGCTTTCTCCCAGTTTCCTCTTTTTCCGCAACGTCATCCGCTCGCTGCGCACCGATGCCAACCGCATCGGTTGGAAGGCCCGCCTCAAGCAAACCGCCACCGGCATGGGGGAATCCTATCGCCTTGCCGCCAACTACGCCGAAGCTGCTTTTGGCGGTGCCATGCTGCCAGAAGTGAAGCGGATGGTCGAAACCAGCGCCTTGCCTCCTCCGCAAATCTCCCGGGCTTTTTATCACGATCCGGCCTTACTCAACGAGATGCTCCTCAATGGGGGCATCACCGCCCTGCAACTCGGCAATAGCAAGGCAGTGACTCCATGGGTAAAATGGCGGAAACTGGAGAAGCTATCCGCCATTCTGGAATCCCAACAAAAGATCCAAGCCTACCTTGCCACGAATTCCAAAACGGGAAACCCTGCGCTTTCTACCGCCGTGGCTCGCCGGGCCGGTATCCCAAACCCTGGCGTTTACGGCCAATACTCGCAGGCGTTCGAGATGATTTTCCCCTGGACCCGCGTGATGGTGCAAGGTCTGCGGTCATCTTTGAATGTCGCCCGCGATCCCGAACTTGGGAAAGCCTTTCTTGCCCGCACCATGATTACGGAGATGATCCCTCGCATTGCCATGTACGCCATCGCCTCCGGGCTCATCTCCCGTTGGCTCACCGGCGGGGACGATGACGACGAGGACACTTCCCCGCTTGCCACCCTGGCCGAATTCTTCCGCCGAACCTCCCCCTACAAGATGGCCATTGATAACCTCGTGCCGCTTGGCTGGTATGATCCCGACACCGGGGAATATCATCCGCTCACCGCCACCTTTGGTAAACGGCCTTCCGAGATTCCGCAGCAGTGGCAGGCGTGGAGCCTGCGGATGCCTTCCTCCGAAGAAGGCAAAATGTGGGGGGGGCTGCTTTGGAACATCCTCAGTGGCACGTCGGAAAAAATCGCCATGCCCGGCAAGGGCGTGATCGAGAATGCGGGGAATTGGTTGGCGGGTAATTCCGTGCAACTGAGTCCGGCCTTCGAAGTGGCTCAGCAGCAATTTGAGCTTTGGATTCAAGGGCGCAACTCCATCGACAGCTTCCGCAATATGCCCGTGGCCAACCCCGATATGTACGAGGCGGGGGGCATGTACCGGGTTCAAGCAAATGTTGGGGCCCTCTTTAATCAATTCAGCGACTTGGGCGGGTTATTTGGAGGGATTTCGCAAATGCTCGGACTTGATCCCCGCGCACTCGATTCCGGAAAAGTGAGGCCGGGGATCCCTGCGGCATTAAAATCTTTGCCCCTTCGGGTCTTCTCTTTTGATAACTACGCCGCTTATCGTGGCAGCCGGGCCGAGTCCATCGAGACCGAACAGAACGCCGCCAAAGCCCGCATGATGATGTCGGGCAACGTGCGGGCACTCTACGACTTTTATTTCCGCAACCTTAGCCGACAGGACGAACTTACCCCGACCGACAAGCGCCGCTTCGAGGCCGCACGAGGCTGGAAAACCCATGTCTGGAAGGATAAACGCCACCCCTCATCATACAGCACCAAGACGTTGCAAGCCGCCGCGCAGAAAAACAACAAAGGGCAGATTGCCACCCTCACCCGAGATTTGGATACCGTTTCACAACCCTACGTTTCGCGCTTTCAAAATGCCGCTCAAGGTAAATAATCACCCAAACCCAAAAACCATGAACAAACCAAAGCAACCCGCATCCGCACCGAAACCCATTCAATCTGCTTCCGCGCCCAAGGCGACCGTGAAGCCATGGGGCGACCGCCATCGCGACAGCCTCAAGAAGAGCAAGTAAAGGCGTGCAGCCTTGCATTGTCACCCTCGGGCGACACGGCGACATTTTGAACTCCCTCGGCATTGCCTGGGAGATTTTTTCGCGCACAAAGCAGCCGGTAGGCTTTCTTGTCGCGCAGGAATTCGCTTCCACCCTGGATGGCGCATCCTACGTGCGCCCGATTCAATGGCCGGGCGATTACAGCCAGCTTCAACCTGCCGTCGAACGCATCCGCTCCGGCGGATGGCTCCCCGTCCTCGCGCAAGCCTACGGCAGCCCGGCCTACGAGGAACGCCGCACGCAATCCTATCAGCGAGAAGCCTGGCGCGTGGCTGGGATGCTGGAGCACTTCGGCACCATGCCCCTCGTGCTGGACCAGCGCGACCCTGAGCGCGAGTCTGAACTTGTAAAAAAAGTCCTACCAGATTCAAAGCCGTTCATCCTCCTTTGCTCTTCCGGCGTTTCCTCTCCCATCCCTAAACTCAACGGGCTCGCCGACACCCTGCGGGCTCAACTCCCCGGCCACACGATTATTGATCTGGCCACCGTGCGAGCGCATCGCGTTTATGATCTCCTCGGATTGATGGACCGCGCCGCGCTCCTCGTTTCGGTGGATACCGTCCACCTGCACCTTGCCCGCGCCGCCAGTTGCCCTGTGATTGCGATCCTTAATGATGGCTGGCGAGGATCCGAACCTCCGCCAGCGACCGTAGCCAGCTTTCGCTATGCCGATGTGACATCGGAGAATGTTGCGTCCGCCGCCCATGCGTTCCTGCATCCCCCTGCCCGCAAAGTGTTTCATGCCGTCAACCCTTTTGGTGCTACGGAGAGGCACCAGCGCGCCCGTGCATCTTGGGCAACCTGCTACGAGGCGGGGATGATCCCGGCCCCGGCCCATCACTTCGCCCGATCCGCCCGCGACATCGGCGACGAAAAAGCACTTCCGTATTTACAAGACATCCTCGCCCCAGCACGGGAACTCGCCGGGGATGATGATGTGATTGTCTGGACAAATGATGATGTGACCCTCGACCCGCGCATTGTCTCTTGGGCCGGCGGGAACGCCGGGGCTTACGGAGCCGCAACCATGCGCCGGGACGAGCCCGGCCACTGCGGGCGCGAACTCTTTGCCTTCACAAAACGGTGGCTGGTGGAAACCAAACTACCAGATTTCCTTATCGGAACCCATCAATTCGACCTCGCCGTTGCCGCCATTGTCCGCCACCGTCGCGGCATTTGGTCGAACCTCCGCAATATCGGGACCGATTTTTACCCATGCGATACTTCCGAAAGATTCGCTCTTCACGAACCGCATAAAAACGAATGGGAATCCCGGACTGAACACCCCTCCGGCCGGCACAACGCCGCCCTCTTTTCAGACTGGCTGTCTGGACAGAAAATGTTTTTTTGGACTTCGTGATTATCAAGTGTTGACAAGATACGCGTCCCCGTCTTAATTGCCGGGAGATGCAAAAGAAATTCAAGAATCTTTCCACAATTCACCAATGAACCGGATTGAAGCCCAGGCACTAGAATACGCCGAAGCTCTGGGAGAGCTGACCGAATACCTCGACTTGCCCTGGGAAAATGCGAACGAAACCGTAAGGGCCGCAAAAAGGAAAATTATGCGGATGAGAGACGCCCTACGGAAAGCGAATAACATCCTGGCCGGTGAGGGGTACGGGGGAAATTCTCCGATCCGATTGGAGATTGCTGCCATTCTGGCGAACACCCCGCCAGCAGCCGGAGGGCCAGCCATGAATCGGCAGTGCTATCATATGGGACGTTGGGGATCACGGGATTTTATGTTTTCTGCGAACGCCAAGGTCAGAGGCGGCGGAGGGGCCGTATGAACTTAGAAAAACCGTCAACGCAGCCCGCAGAACTGCCCCTCTGTAGCGGAGCAGCGCGACGTTCCCGGCAGGCAGGGGCCCGTTGCTTGCATAACTGGGTGGATCAATATGACGGTACACGCATTTGTTGGCGGTGTGGAGCTTTGTGGCCCCTGCCTGGCTGCGAACGCCCCAAGTCAGAAATCGCCACTAGGAAGCGGCGGAAAATAATCAAATAGCTATGAAAAATAACCCCATCAAAACCGCCGCAATAGTGGTGATTTTCTGCACTGCCTGGTTCGGATGCTCCGCTCGCTGGGATGTCGCCAAAGTCAGGAATCAGGCCGAAGCTGCCCAAAAAACGCTGCTCGACCAAATGCCGGAAGACGGGCGGCTAAACTACCTCCAAGCGGATCGCGATGAATACGACTACCAACAAGGCAAGATCGACGCTTGCAGCCAATTATCGAGTCATCATGAATGATGCGCTGGAAGAATCGGACGCTGCGGGCGGCGTGGAAATAACAGTAATCGGTTGTGGGAAAATCCGGATCGAGGTTGTCCACGGCCAGCAAAGAATGGGAGTGACTATATCCCAAGCACAAGGACTCGCCGCAATGGAGCAGTTGAGGGAGGCATTATTTTATCCGACCGGCCAAAGCGCCGATCCTAAACCTGTCGCCAGCAAATCGGATTCCGCCACGCTGTTTGGATCGTCGTCTTGGCGGGCGGAAGCGTGGAAAGATATACAGGCATCAGCGCAGACTGGGGATCGGATCGAGGGCGAGGGCGATTTCTCAGGCGGAAAACTCTGCGTCACGGTTCGGGTCCAGAGCAAGCCGTTCCGGAAAGTCTATGTCCGCGAGGCTGGCGCAAACCATGAGTACCCGCTGGAATACTTCGCGACCATCGCCCGGACAATGACTCGTCTTCCGAACGTCCAAGAGGAGCAATCCCAGCCGGGGGCGCGCTCCGCAACTCTCAAGACTCAATAATCATGAAAAAACTCAAACTCTTAACGGGCCGGGATTGGCTCGCTCGCTTGGTTCGGAAATTCTGGGTTCCTCGTAGGGAATACGACGAAATGAAAGCCGCCTTAAGCGTTGCCTATGGGCACATTGTCCGACATCACGAAGCTGGAGTTACGCAAGAAGCGGGATGCTTCTGCCCGGTGTGTCACCATGCGGACGGAACAGAGCCAGAAATGGACACAATCCACCGCGCTTTATATTTTCCGAACACCTCGCTCTGCCATGACGCCATCACAAGACATTCAAATTGTAAGTGACGTGCGTGGCAGCAGCGCATTGTTAGGGCACTTCGTTGCAGAGGTTAAAAATCGCAGTCCATTCGGGATGGCTTCATCTGAGTCCTGGGAATCGCTATTGGAAATTGCCATAGAATGCGGCGACGCCATCTCAATTCACACTGATCCGCGTTGGAATGGCAGTTTCTTTAATCTTCGCCGCGTCCGTGCGATGACAACCAAGCCCTTGCTGGCGAAAGGAATCCACGCGACGGATGACGAAGTGAGGCTTGCGCTCGACTGCGGCGCAGACGCGGTGCTTGTTGTCGGTAGAATACCGGCTCTCGACCTGCTGCCGAAATGCTGGCTCGAACCACTGACAATCGCGGAACTGAAAACTCTCCCGCCGTGCGTGGCGGTTTGGAACGCCCGCGACCTGCGCGACGGCGCGCGCAAAACGGAAACATGGGAGGAGGCGCGGATGGCTTGGACTGGAACGCTCTGCCAAGCGAGTCTCATTTGTCAGCCGAGCGACATAAAACCCGATGCGGACTGCTTTATCGTCGGAGAGCGCATGAAAGATTTGGCGCGGGCTCTGCGCCCTAACGCCGCCCATGAGCCACAGCGGAAGGGAGGCACCGATGCCAACTGAGCGCGTTCCCGCTGTTGGCTCGATGGGCTTGTTAGATTCTGGAGCGGGCCGAAACCCTACGCCGAAGGCGCAAATATTTTCTTTTGCTTGACAATACCGAACCGCTTGGCTATAAGTGATTCCATGAACGAGAAAATGATAAACATCGGGAGGGCGAAAACGTATCATTGGGTTTGCGACGGCAAGACGCTTTGTGGAAAATCAGCGATGATGATGCAGCGGGTAGCGTATGGGCAACGAGGCGACGGACTGCCGCCGTGCCTTAAGTGCGCGGAACGGAAGGCCCGGAAGTGAATAAGGCTGCACAATCACTCGGGCGCCTTGGCGGAAAAGCGCGATCAAAAGCCAAGACGCTCGCCGCACGGCAGAACGCGAAGAAGGGCGGATGGCGAAAAGGAAAAAAGCGAAAAACACATCGGAGCGGAAGCTCCCCCGCTCCTGAATCTAACGACAAAGTCACCAACAAGGGGAGCGAAAATGAGCACTGAATCCACGCCAGAAGTCCCGCGCTCCCCGCAGTTTGGTGGACTGCTTGGTTCGGCATTTATCGTCGTGTTCGATGATGAGCAAGGTTTGTGCGTGCCGCTTGGGTGGGACGGCGAATGCAGGGGGGCCATCTGCTGCAACCAAGGAAAAGTAGCCTTGTTCCCTGACCGGAACTCTGCCCGTCGCGCAATCAACATATCGGCAAAGTTTGCCGCGCTCCGAAAATCGCAAGGCATTCCAGAAAACACCGACTTCTCGCCGGAGTGCCGAAAATCAATCCGTGTCATGGAGTGTATGCCGAACGCCCAAGATGAGGGACAGCCGGAAAAAGGATGCCGCCATGCAAACTGAGCGCGTTCCGGCTGTTCCTCTCCATCGCCTTGTTCGCGGAATTTTTAAGGAGGTGCTTATGCAAACATGGCGGAGAAAGCCCGCCACCATGAGAGGTCCGATCCCTCTTGTGCCTCTCCAATCGCCACTAAGGCTCGGTGCCCGCCGGTGCACAAATGCAAGTCCTGCCTCGCGAGCAGGGCATCCGGCAATCTTTTCAGCGAACGCCACAGTGGAGCCATGCGGCCGGGATCCGCGCTCCGAAATCTCGCCAATCACCAAATCAAAATGACAACTCCAATAAAAAGCGGGGCCGCATTGGCTCCCACGGCTGGTTCTGCATCTCTTGTCGAGCGGCAGGCGCAAGAACCGAAATTCGAGATGCCGGGGTGGGGTAACTCCATCACCGCCGGAGAACTCATCACATTCATGCTTCAGCGCGAAGGCACGCGTGAGGAGGCCATGGAAACGCTGGCGCAAACTCTGGCTGATCTCGGTATCAGCGGCGAAGAACTTGCTCACTGGCAGCGGAAGCCGGGAATCTGTCACGACTGCGGGGAAACCGATAATCGAACGCATCGCGAATGGGCCGCAAAGGCCGAGAGATTCCCGACGACTCCAATCGAAATGTATCGCGGATACCTGAAGTCCGATGTGCAGAACGTCCCAAGTCAGAAATCGCCACTCGGAAGCGGCGGAAAATAATCAAATAGCTATGAAAAATAACCTCATCAAAACCGCCGCAATAGTGGCGATTTACTGCACTGCTTGGTTCGGATTTTCTCACGCGCAAGAGTCCTCTATCGCAAGCGATCTTATTGTGACCAGCGGCCACATTACCCCCGTGGATAAAATCACATTCTCGCCGGGTATCACCATAAACACCGTGACCGGCGAGGTGACGATCCCGAAAAACGTCGCAATCCCCGAAGCCGCACGCGCATTCTGGGTCGCTGTGGCAAAGGCTTTCCCGGAAGTAAAAAAAGCCATGATGGAGGACGGGAAATGAGTAAGCCGAACGCACAAGGCCACCAATCCCAGCCGGGAGCGAGCGTGGCCGCAAAAGAAGGGATTGAATCAAATGGAATCTAAAACTCTCGGCGGGCTGGGATTAGGTGCGCCGCTTTGTTCTGCTATCCTTCGGCTCACGCTGAAACGGAAGTGGTTCGACATGATCGCCAGCGGAGAGAAGCGCGAGGAATACCGAACCCCGAAAAGGTGGATTCTGTCGCGGCTGGAAGGGAAGGACTATGGATCGGTTGAATTTCGCAATGGCTATGGGAAAGACGTGCCCGTCGTTACGCTGGAATATCTCGGATGGAGCTATGGCACTGGCCGCCGCGAGTGGGGAGGCACCGGATACAAGGTTGCTGTGATCCATATGGGGCGGATTTTGAGTAAGCAGAACGCCGAGTCCAGCAACGGCGAAAAGGAGGCACGACCATGAGTGAGCCGTTGCCGCCGCTTGCTGGGACGCTTGGTTCCGCGGATGGTCACGCGGTAAGGTGGGCTACGCGGAGTAAGGGGCGTGCGCCGTTCCAAGAACCTCGATGGACCAAATGGCACGCTACCAGCGATGATTGCCAGACTCGGTGTGGGCTGCCTATCATAATAGCCACGTCCGCCGCATTCACTCCTGAAACCGATGATGAGAGCAGGGTGGATTGCCATGGCTGCTTGCAGCAGCTTAACGCTGAGCACTCCCACCCCGCGACAACCGATGATTGAAGCACTCCCCTGCGACCCGCGTTCGGCTGCATCCGCTGGTTATACGGCCTTGACTCCGCAGCAGCTAAAGGCGCGCGCGATAATCGCCGGAGACCTATATCGCGAGGGCCGGATCGAACGCACAGAATGCTTCCGCTTGGAGGTGGACTCTGCGGTAGGGAGAGACTCCGGCCCGGTGAAGTTCAAGGAGAACCGTGACTATGCCGAATGGCTGGAGGAAAACTCGTAATGGGAAGGCCGTATAACTACCAAGTCACCAATTCCGCCAACCCTAAACCTTGAATACTAAAATGGACAATAAAACAACGAATGATACCCCCGAAGCCCAAACTCCCGACTTGGCGGAATTGGGTGGACTGCCTGTTCGGATTCTTTGGGCCGACCAACTCCAATGTGAAAATATGTCGCTGCGTAACGAGAACGCCGCTCTGCGCGATGCGATAAATGCGTTGCGCGACTTCGTCGCTGGCAAAAGACACGATAACAGGAGCATTTCTGAAATTCTCAATGGGGCCATGGGTATTCCGAACGAACCAGTGGAGCTACCGCCGAATAGTGGCTCCAAATCCGAGAATGGCGTTGTCGGCGGTTAGCTCGCACGCCTTGTTCATCCTCTTCCGAATCACCAACCAAACACAAAAAAATGAGCAAATACGAAAACATAAATCCGATTGAAAAACTGCACGCCGGGGAGCCATATTTCTTCCTCCGTGCTCAAGACATGCACTCCAGCTACGCCGTGCGTCATTACGCCGAAGCTGTGGGAGTGCTCGACCCAAAAGCGAGAGCTGAATGTCTGGCTTTTGCTGCACGCATGGAGACATGGCAGAATGAAAACCCCGACAAAGTAAAACAGCCCGATTAGTCGGATGAACGCACCGATCACCGATCACTCACCCCTGACCACTCAAAACCATGAATAAAATTACGACTCCCCCGAAGCCAGAAACCTCGACCCCAGCCTCGACAGGTGAGGGATTTGGTGGATCGGATTGTTCGGCTGATTTGGCGATACTCAGGAAAGAATGCGAACATCGCATCGAAGTGTGCCGGGTAAATATCCTAGAAGCTGGGTTTGCTGTTCGGCACATGAGCCCGCGCCGCGCCGCCGAGCAACTGGATCAATGTGAGCATTACGCAAGGTTAGCGGCTTACGACGCTCGCGAACTGACACGTAGGCTTCTGCCGGACGCATGAGTGCTGGCACCGACATGAGCGCGAAAGACGCCGCCTTCACGCTGGACAGTGCCGCTCATGGCGGTTGTCCAGCCACGACTTGTTATGCCTCTTCTGAGTTGCCGAAAACCTCCGAATCCATGCTTGCTCTGATGGGCAAATACGCGCTTCCGCATGGCTACTGGTATTCGCCACGGGTGATGCTCTATCGTGGAGACTGCGAGGAAATCGCGCCTATGCTCAGTAAAGTGGTCGATGCTGTGATCTCTGATCCTCCTTATGGAATCGCGGTGAACACCCGCAACGCCACTCGCTCAAATACTCCACCACACTCAAGAACAGTCGTGGCATCCAAGAACTGGCAACCCGTGGAAGGTGACGATAAAGACTTCGATCCGGCGACGTGGTTAAAGTGGCAAAGGGTTGTCCTCTGGGGTGCGAATAACTACGCAAGCAGCCTGCCTGATTCACCGTCATGGCTCGCATGGAACAAGCGGACACCAGAAGGCTTCAAGAAGTCGCAAGTGGAACTCGCGTGGATGCGTGGCGCGGGGAAATGCTCCTATCACTTCGATCATCAATGGCACGGAGTATGCCGTGATTCTGAACAGGCCGAAGGAAGCCTCCATCCCACGCAAAAGCCGGTCGCGCTTATGGCATGGTGCATGGAAAAGGCGAAAGTTCCCGATGGCGGACTCGTCCTTGATCCGTTCATGGGGAGCGGAAGCACGGGCATTGCAGCCATCCGCACTGGACGGCGATTCATCGGCATCGAGAAAGATCCGATCCACTTCAAAACGGCGCTGGAACGCATCCAGCAAGAACTCGCCCAGGGGGATCTTTTTCTTGGGCATAACGCAAAGAGCACCTATGACGCCTGACACCGCCACCCCGCTGCAAATGGAGGCCCATAACGTCGCCCCCGCTCCGACTCTCAACGGGGCGGCATTAGGTGACTCGCCTTGTTGGACATCTTCTTGCGGGCGCGTGACGCTGTATCATGGTCGCTGGCAAGACCTGCTGCCGCTGCCTGTGGACGCTATAATCACAGATCAGCCTTACGGCACTGGATGGATACGCGGAGGCGGGAAAAAGGAAGGTGAGTTCAAGCGCAGGACGGAGAAAGCAGAATGGGACATCTTTGATGTGTCGTGGATGGAACGCGCTCCCGGCATCGTGGCGGCATTCTGCCCGACGCAAGGCGTATGGGAAATGTGCCTGCGGATGGAAACTCCCCACGTCCTGAAATACCTGAAAACGAATCCGGCACCATTCGGCGCGGATCGTGAGCCGATAGTTAGCAGCCGCCCGCTGAGTGGATCGTGGGAGAAGGAAGCCTACAACGGTGACAACCCGCTGCATCCATGCCAGAAGCCGCTGCCGCTCATGGGCTGGCTCATCCACGAACTGACCACGGAAGGCCAAACGGTCTGTGATCCGTTCATGGGAAGCGCAAGCACTGGAATCGCCTGCATCCGCGCAAACCGCCGCTTCGTGGGTATCGAACAAGACCAGACGCACTACGCCACGGCCCTCGCCCGAATCAAAACCGAACTCGGACAGGGGGATTTATTCTTGTCCAACGTTGAGTCCAGCAACGGCGAAAAGGAGGCCCGGCCATGAGTGAGACGTTGCCGCCGTTTGCTGCGACGTTTGGTTGTGCTTTTTGAAATCTCCGAATCACCATGAAAACATACAAACCAGAAAGCAGCTTCCAAGCTACCAGCGACGCATCGATGGTCTATAGCCTCCGACATACCGGATGGCAAAAAGGCAAGCAAGTGTGGTCCAATGATGTAGCCATATCAATCACCGCTCACCACCTGACGGACGAGGAGCGGGCCGACATCGCCCTAACCATTCAGGGCGCGATGAACGCAAAATATCTGCACAACGTCCGCGATCACCAGCAGCCGCTTGCTTCTGGCGCGGGGGATGCAGGCAACCATGCAAGCCAAGGGGAGGAGTCACGATGAAACTCCCCAGCAAGAAACGCAGCCCCCGTGCCAGAAGTGCCGCAGGCACGGCTGTTTGGTGGATCGCTCTGTTGGCTTTATTCCGTTGCCCGATAGTCACTGTAGTCAGGGATGATGAATATTGGACGCTCAAGGGAATAGAAGTGTTGCCTTGGACGCTACAAGCAGCGCGACAGCAATGGGAGCAACGGTGCAAAGAGCCACAAATGAATATCGGTGGATGGCGGGAGGTCGTATTCCTTTACGCGACTTGGCTTCTTCGGCTGCTAGGCTATAACTGTCTTTATGTTTGCGAGGAAGCGACTGCAACCACGCCGCATGGCTCTGGTGAACCGCCGTCTCCCCGTATAGTGCTACGACCCCAAGAGCAACAGAAACCGCCAGAAGAACAAGAGAATATTGTCGTAGTAGTGCGTGAAAAACATCTCCATCAATCGAGATACTTTCTTGCGGAGCCGATAATCCCAACATCCCAGCACACAGAACAGTTAGAAACTGAACAAATTTGTAGTGTGGCACTTCTGATGCCGAAAGACGCTTTAAGACAAACTCATCATACTGGGATTTTTCAGTCATAAAAATATGAGCCGCAACAAACGAAATATATCCTTAGCCAACGCACCGATCACCAATCCCGATGAAATCAATGAATAATATGGAAACTCAATCAGCAAGTCAGACGGCCGAACCAGCCAAAGCTCCGCAGGGTAGGGATTCGGTGGATCGGATTGTTAGGGTAGCTCCTGACGGCAGCTTGTGGCGCGTAATACGGAATCACGGCGGGGAGGTGTTTGTGGAGCAATGGGTAGGTTATCTACGACGGTGGGATGCGCTCGGCGAACGAGGCAAACCCAACTGGATTAAAGACTTCAAAACTTGGGATAAGGGTCTTCGCGCACTGCGAAGAAGATGCCCTAACACCAGCGTCAGCGGCCCCTGCCCGCCGCCGCAAGACTCAACTTCAAAATCCGTGTCCGGCGGGTAGGGGTTCGCTGCATGCATTTGTTAGACCCGTATTATTATGAAAATAAGAACTGAAATAATGAAAACCTTTATCGAGTGGAAGAAGGTTGGCCGGATGGTCCGAGTCGGACAAAAAGGCATCCGGCAATCTGACAATGTGGTCCGATTCAGCGAAGAACAAACTCAATCGCGGGAACCTTTAGGAAACCTGTATGACGACCTCGGACACGAATGCACAGACTATGACGGAGATGGGGTCTAACGCCGCCCATGAGCCACAGCGGCAGGAAGGCCCCGATGCCAACTGAGCGCGTTCCCGCTGTTGGCTCGATGGGCTTGTTAGATTCTGGAGCGGGCCGAAACCCTACGCCGAAGGCGCAAACATTTTCTTTATGGGTCCAAAAGAAAATATTGACAATGCGTGCTAGCTTGCATATAAGTAACAGCATGAAAGCAAGCGAAGTCCTTAAAAATGCAGCAGGAAACAGCGGTCTTCGAAAAATGAGCCGCGACGACGCATACAGATTTGTAAAATACGCCAGGTATGATGCAGCTTTATCAGCACTGGATGCGCTGAACATCCGAATGGCACTGGATGCGTTAGAATGGCTGCTACAAACCAGCAGGCTTGACGCTGCGAGGCATGTTGCGCTGCGAGACCTGAAAGGCAGAAAGCTCGCGATTGCAATCGACAATGTGATGCAGCTAGCTGATGAGCCAACTGTGGCCGCATACGCCGAAAAATGGAAGGATGAGGTATGAGCTTGAAAGTCTGCCCGGAGTGTCAAGCGTATTTGCAGTTATGCGTTTGCGAGAATCTATCAAAGAAACAAGATAGCCCGCTGGCGTCGATAGAATTGGAAAAGCGAAGCCAAATTCAGTCAGGTGAATATCGCGCGGAGGATTGGGATGAATAAATGCCCAAAATGCGGACACGAGTGGCCGGACAAAGATCGGGCAAAAGGCGGCAAAGCCCGCTGGAAGAACATGACGAAAAAGCAGAAAAGCGATGCCGCTTCAAAAGCCGCCAAAGCACGATGGAGCGGAAGCTCCCCCGCTCCTGAATCTAACAGGTTGATATGATAAGCGCAGCACAAGCATTAATACTTAAATGACACGATACAAACGCATTAAGAATAAACTGCGAATTGAAGCCGGAAGGCGCGGGGGAGTCCGATCACAAGAGGTTCAAGCGGAGAAACGCATGGAGCTTCATCGCGGCGAACCTATTTACCCTGCCACCCCCAGATGGTCAATCGGCCTGAGGGACAACTGGTCAGGGGAAGAGGGAAGCTGGATTGTGTTTCGCTCCTTCCGGGATGCGATCCGCCGAATTACAATGGCTATGGCGAATTTAGAGGTTTCCCTCCGCAGATTATGAAAATCATCGTTGGCTCCGGCGGCCATGAAGTGCCGGGATGGAAGAGTACGGAAATCGACGAGATCGACATCACGAAACCGTTGCCGTTCGGAGACAATGAAATCGAAGCGATCTTTGCATCGCATGTGGTGGAACATATTTCTTCTCCTGATGCCATGCGGTTTTTTATGGAAAGTTACCGTGTGCTCATGCCCGGCGGGTGGCTCAGGCTTTCCGTTCCGATAATTGGTCCGCATCTTACGGTGGAGCATATTCTCGACCTGGCCATGAATCACGGGCACCTTTGCACGTATAACCCCAGCTTACTTAAGACATTGCTCTACGCCGCCGGATTTCCGAATGCGGATTTTGCGGAATTCGATCCCGATTTGGACCATCACCACAAAACGATTGGCGAGGAACTTGACCGCCTTGAAAGTTGCCGTATCATCGCTGTAAAATGACGCGCCTTGATCTCATTCGTTCCCTCAACCCGAAACGCGGGGCCGAGGTGGGCACGCTGGTAGGAGACTTCGCCTCCGAACTCCTCACGATCCCCAGTTTGGAAATGCTTCATGTGATTGACGCCTGGTATCATTTCCCCGGAGACTACGAGCGCGATCCTGCCAATGTGAACCAAGGCGGTCAGGATGCACGGCACCGCAATGTGCTCTTGCGCTTCGGGGATGAGATGCGGATTGATATTCACAAAGGCTTTTCAACAGAAGTGGCGAAATCCTTTGATGCCGCTTGCTTGGACTTCGCTTTTCTCGACGCGATGCACTCTTATTGTCCCGTCTATCGCGACCTTGTTGCTTGGGCGAGGGTGGCCAAGGTGTTGTTGGTTCACGATTATTTGGATACGGATGAGACTCGAAAAATGGGTTTCGATGTCATGGGGGCCGTGGCGGATTTTTGCAATAACAGCGGATGGAAAGTGGCCGCTGTCACCGATGAACCTTGGCCAACTGCCATGTTGGAGCAAACATGATCCCGCGCACTCTGCATTTTGTATGGATTGGCGGTGAGATTCTTCCGCTCAGTTATGAGAATATGGCCACCTTTGCGGCGATGAATCCGGGGTTTGCCATTTATATATGGGATGAATTGTCCATAGAAGACAGGCTTGGCTTGAGCGTGAAGCAACTTCGAGACCTTTTTCCTACTCCTGCCGGGGCCTCCAATGCTGTCCGGCTCAAAGCCCTTTTTCAATTCGGAGGGTTCTACTTTGACATGGATTTTCTGTGCCATGCACCGCTTGATCCGTTGCTGGATCACCGTGCCGTGGCAGCCTTCCAGGATGAGGGCCGCATTTGCAATGCCTTCATGGGCGCGGAGGCGGGGCATCCGTGGATTGCCTGGCAACTTGCGCGGATGGAGGATTGGGAAGGGCATGGCCCGGAGTGGGGCGTCTATAATGCCACCAATGCCCCGCGCGATGGCTTGACTATTATCCCGACAGAGCAGATTTACCCCTACCACTACACCACGCCGCTGGAAGACCGTGCCATCAAGCCCGGCACGCTGGCGGAGCATCTGTGGGAAGGAAGTTGGGTAACGAAAGAAGAAAAACTATGAACTACCTCCTTGGCTCCGGCTATTATCACCCCAACCCAGACGGGGATTTCTTTGTCAGGATTTGGAATGAGACAATTATCCGCTACGCAGACCCTTTGCCGGAGCAACGCATGATTCTGGCGGTGGGAGGTTCGCGTCCGCTTGCATGGGGCGGGCTCTCTTCGCCTGTAATTACCACCGATGGCAATCTCGGCCACGTGTTCGCGTTGCTCTCCGGGGAAAAGCCTCACGCTTTTTGCGGCTGGAGCGCGGCCTTCTGTTCCCTTGCCCTCATCGCTTACAACGCCGAGTTGGATTTCATCTTTCTGGAACAGGATTGCCTCGCTTGCGGCCCTTGGGTGAAGCGGATCTATGCCGACATGGGCGACGGCGATATGGTCTTTGGCCGCAAGATGGAAAGTGCCCCTTACATGCCATGCGCACAATCCCTCGTGCTGGTCCGGCATTCCTTCATCCCGGAAATGGTTTCATCTTATCTCGGCATGGGAACGGACAATGATGTGAACAACCTGCCGGAAAGGAAGTTTCAACATCTTGAGGAGAAATTCGGCAACCGCATCCGCCGCCTCTCGTTCGGGTGCGACCGGGAGCGGCCAATCCCTTACGACGATGATGTTTTCTCCGCGCAAAAATTAACCACAGAGGAAATCGAAACCCTCCAAGCGAAAGGCAAAATATGACAACGCATTGTTTTATGCTGCGACATTATGACGCGGAGAAAAAAGAATACACGGAATGGGAAGAACTTACAAAATTCAGATTGTGGGAGTATTACGGAAGAACCCCCAAAGAGTGGAAAGCCTCATGCAAGGCTTGGATGAAACCTGCTGGGACACACGAATACCGTGGCGAAATTGGCGGTCACTACGAATACAAAATCATAACCAGAACGGAAGTTGTAGAGTGGACTGCTTCATACGTGAAGAACTCTAAAGGAATTTTGAAACCAAATTTTGAAACCCTAAAAACTAAATAAATATGACAAACGAGCAAAAGCAAATCCTTCGGGATATGACCCCCGAAGCCCCCGCCAATGACCTAATCGGCTACATTCAAGACATCGTTCTTGAACAGAACCATCCGTTGAGCCAAGAGGAAAAGGAGGCCATCTATACCAAGGCAGAGTACTGGTTCATGGCCGCACTGAACAAGGGCTACATCATCTGCACCGATCAGATATCTGAGATGGCCAGCAAGACGCTGGAAGTTGCCGACGAGCAGGCCGGGTAATGCTCTCGATCTTCACTATCGTTCTCGATGGCCGGCCGTTTATTGAGCGGCACTTGCCCGTGTTCGATGCGCTCAAGATCCCTTGGCGGTGGGTGATCGTGGAGGGAGCGGCGCAAAACACGGGCTGCACGGCCTGGTGCAAGCCGCAGGATCCTCGCTTGAGTCTCGACGGCACGTCAGAATATCTCGATACGCTCAAATCCCACCCCAACATTACCGTAATCCAAAGCCCTTCATGGCCGGGGAAGCTGGCCATGATCAACGCCGCGCTGGCGCACATGGACTTTGCCGCCGGAGTGCTTATGGAGATCGACGCGGACGAGATTTGGACCGCGAGCCAACTGGAGGACATCGTTACCCTTTTCCGGGAACACCCCTACGCTGGCGAAATGCAGTTTGATTGCCGGTATTTCGTGGGGCCGGATATTGTAACGGTGGGGGAGAACTGCTACGGCAACAACCCTTGCGAGTGGCGGCGGGCGTGGCGTTGGCGGCGCGGGGCGACGTTCTCCTGCCATGAACCGCCGGTATTCGATCACAAGGGCGCAACGCTGGTAAATGAAGTCACGCGGCAATTTGGCCTCGTCTTTGACCACTACGCTTACGCGACCGAGGCCCAGGTCCGCTACAAGCAGGATTTCTACGGCTACCTCGGCGCGGTCGAGGGCTGGCGGCGATTGCAGGCCAATACCGATTGGCCGGTGAAGCTGCGGGATTTCCTGCCGTGGGTGGATGATCGCGCCAAAGCCACACGGATTTAAGTTGCTTTCCGCTCTCATTTGTTGCAAATAGCTTGCAATAATGCCAGAGCAGTCCACCAATCAGCATTTCAAACTGTTCACGACCCCGGACACCCGGAATATGCGGGTGGTGGAGGTCGTCAACACGCAGCTTCCTGGAGTCACGTATCCGACCGCAGTAGGCACAATCCATCCCAATTTAACGCTCTTTCCGGCCCATCGGCTTACGCTGGAGGCACCGATGGAGAACAAACCGGGCTGGGTGCGGCGCGTCTATGCCACGGCGGAACTTGGGGAGGACGCCTATAATTACCAGATCAAGTTTTCGGGCGAGAGCAACGCGCATCCGATCTACCTTCGGGCCTATCTGTATTTGCGCGTAGGCTACGCCCCGGTGGCGAAAGGAACTGTCGATCCTGTTTTTGGCGGGGCGATCCTTGTCGCCGAGGAGTTGCGGAATTCGGACGATGCCGATGTCAGCAATTCCTATATTGAAGTGATCCGTGCCTACGAGACTTTGCCGGGGCCGCCGCTGACCGGCAAAGTGCTGTCTTCGACACATGGCGGCGGTCTGCTGGATACGGTCTCGCAGAAGGTGCTGGCCGGAACAACCGTCGCGCCCGATTTCAAGACGGTTTCCGCTCAAGTTTCGCCCACAAGTTCCGTAGTATCGCAGCTTGAGACCGTTTCGCTGCCGCCCGGCGAGACCTGGCCGACGCTGACGGAATCCGAGTATGTCACGGAACTCGGTGTTTTCGTAAGTACGGAAAAAACGGTGGTGGCCATAGGGACGGTTACGCCTTCCATTCAGACCGTGGGTGGGTTTATCGTCGTGACGGAATTTAAGGACGTTGACCACCTTCGCACGATCAAGATCGTCAGCAAGTTCCCCTCATCCGCCATCGGGAGCACGCGCACTTTCCGCAAGAGCATTCAATACTCAATTCCCGATGAGATCCCCGTAACCCCCGCGATGATCAAGGCTGTGGCGGTGACGATGGCAACGCCACCATGGAAAGCATCGACCGGGCTGACCAATGAGGAATACAATGCCGCCGTCGCGCTCTACAACGAAAAATTGGTGACGGATGCGGAACTGGATTATGGAGTGGAGGAGGGGTATTCCGGGCCGTTTTCCGCCGAAGTCACGCGCACAATTTCACTGTCATCTGCCACGGAGGAAGCCTACCAATGGTTCCCCCGCACCGAAAACCGGAAGCTCCCGGTCAGTCTTGGAAACTCATCAGTAAGCCGTGCTCGCGGGAAGATCCTTCATTTTCAAACCCCCGCCGCAATTCACGGAGAGTGGGATATTCCCGTTGCGGATGTGTGGACTGTGACAGGGTCAAGACAATGGGTGTGGGACACGGGCGCGGGCGGGGTGAGAGGTGCCCTTGCGGCCGGCTATCCCAAAGATTTCGCTGTGGGCGTAACCCTTCCGCCGGTGACTGCGCTGTGGTGGTCTTTCGCTCCGATTCTCAGCAAGTCCACTGTCAATTTCACCGCTGCCGCAACGACCCCCGCAGCGATTCCCCATGGCGAAAAAATTATCGTGGTGGTGAACTCCGAGCTGTGGAGATTCGGAGTTTTCATCAATGACGTTTACCGCATCACCGTGCCATGACGAGGGAAGAACGAGCGGAAAAAGAGTACCAGCGCGGGCGCGAGGCTGAGGCGCGGGGAAGAAACGACCTGGCCGAAGTCCGCTATAACCGAGCCAGCAAAGCGGGCATAGATGTAGACAAGCGCAGGCAGGAGGAAGGCGTCCCACGCGACACCCCGAAAATCACGGGAGCCAAGTCCTCGTTGGATGACGACCGGGAGAGGGTATTGCAGGCACTGCGGGACGCCAAGCCGGCCGATGCCAATAAGCCCTTGCCCCGCACACCACCGGAGGGGACCGAGATTCCCTTGCCCAAGCGGCCCCCGGCCCCGGAACCCGTGAGAACCAGCGAGGCCACGATTGAAGAGATTGCCGATGAAGGGGGCGGGGGAGAGTCTCCAGCGAACGCGGGATATTGGTTCTCGGTGACGGATTGCGACGGGGTCACGATGGATGTTTGGAGGAAGAAATGAGCCGGGTTTCTTGGGTGGCGACTGGCAGCGCGACCAACCCGTGTTGCTGCGGTCCTGGCTGCTGCATGTATTCCGCGCAGGGCTTGGTGGATGCGCTTTTTGTGGCAGCGGATTTGCCGGACGCAATCACGCTGCTCGGCGTCGGCAGCCTCTCACGCTCCGGCACAGGCTACGGCGACACCACCAACGGAGTGATTTTTGAAACTCCGCTATGGGCGAAATATGTTGGCGGCGTGCGGACAACTCAAGATTGCCTGATTGACGGGGACGGCAACCTGACGCCGGGGAACAATGCGGTTGAGGATCAGTTTGCGGCGAGTTACAAAATCAGAATGTATTTGGAGGTGTACTCGCCAGTGCCAATGGGCGAATACTTCGATCTTGAAATTCTAAGGGTAGGCGCGTGCACATGGAGAGGGGAATTTCTGCACCCGATCTATGGGTATCTGTTCGGCGAGGTGGGCTGGAAAGGCGACACAGGTTATTCTGATGCCTACAAGTGGAACATTTATTACCATTTTAACACTGGCGGTTATGGGTATAAATACGGCAATCAAAATTCTCCCTTAGGAATTTATGAGAACTCAGCAGAAGTCATTCCAGCATGACCTGCCCGCACCAATCCCAGCCCCCCGGCAAAGACACCGGACGCCGCCTTTGTGCTATCAACAACTTCAACGGAACCCCTTACGTCGGCCAATGCAATTCCTGTAACCAACAAAAACAATTTCGCGTAGTCTTCCGCAAGAAGGGCTGCGCACCCTGCAAGCCGCAAACCCATACCTACTCCTAAACCCATGATCCAGACCTTCGCCCTCGCGCCCACCAACCCGATCCTCGCCACGCCCGCCACCGCCGGGGGATTCTACGCCCGCAGCGGGAACGCCGCCGACACGGGCAACCTCATCCTCACCGGCCCCGTCAGCGGAACCCCGACAGCCGAGACGCTCGCCCTCACCGGCCAGCGCGAACTCCTGTTTGCCGGGATCTTCTCCACCTTGAGCTTTGCGACCCTGAGCGCAGCCCAAGTGGGCACGGTTTCGATTTACGGCACCGGCACCGCTGGCAATGGGCGCATCCTCGCCCTCACCCAGCCCGCAGAGGGGGGAACCCTCACCATCGGGCTGACGGGGTTTACCCAAGCCTATACGTTCCGCGCAAGGGCAACGAGTTCGATTGTGTGCTACGCCACGGCGGGGCTCACCCAGGGAGATTATTTTGACATTGCGCGCTCTGGGTCAACGCGCCGCTTCTGGTACGATATTGATGCCGCAGGGACAGGCATTCCCGCCGACCCCGGCGGCGGCTTGTCCATGATCAGCATCGCAACGGGGAATGCCGATACCGTGGTGGCAACCGCGACGGAGGCGGTAATCGAGGCCGTGACCAACCTCGCTTCCACCGTCTCAGTGGCGACCATCACGATTGATTACGAGATTCTCGGTGTAATGACCGTCACGGACGGCCCTGGGGACGCCGTGGGGGCAATCACAGTAGTCGCCGCTGGCACGGCGGATGCCGCGTATCAGGTAGCCCGCGGAGCCGACGCCACCGCCAGCATGGTCAACCTGCGCCGAGCTATCCGCGATGGAGACGCCGTGCGAGGGGACGGCACCGGGGAAGGCACCCTCTACGGCACCGGCACCGTGGCGAACCCCTACCAGAACATCACCGCCATCAGCGGGACGATTCTCACCACCACAGACCTCATCGCGGGGGCCCGCTCGCTGGCCTGGTCCTACGCGCAATCGGCTGCCGCCTTTTCCCTGCAAGCCCCCATCGGAGGCACGGACGGCACCTTGCTGGCCTCGATCCAAGCGGGCAACACCATCGCCGCCAACGCCATCACGCTGGATGACGACGCCCTCACGGCGGAGCGCCTGCCCGCCCTGCTGGCCTTCACGAGCGACTGGATTCCGCTACAAGGCCGTGGAGCCTCGCTTTACCTCCAAAGTGAAAACGTCACCACTGCGATGGTGACGAGTTACGAAATTGCCACGGCGACCGGCTACCCGATTGCCGGAAGTGCTGCCATCGCCTCCATGGACAACAACGAACAGGTGATCAACATCCCCGAGCGGGCGAACTTCCTGCGGGTGAAAATCAATAACACCAACACCACTCCCTCGTCGGTCAACGCGAAAATCGTGGCGGGTTGAGGCAATTTTCGCCTTTACTATTGCAATCTGGTTGCAGTAAGGATAAAAGAAACCATGGCACTTCCCGATTCCGTTATTGCCGCACGAGCCCGACGCGACCTTCGCGCCAATGGCTACCGTCCGACCATCCAAGGGGTAAAAGCCAACGGGTCTTCCTCTATGGAGGTTGATCCTTTCGGCGGAACTTCGCTTTCGCAGCGCGTAAAACCCACGATGTCCGTTGACGCCCCTTCTTCCCCCCCGATGAGCCGACAGGCCGCTCCGGTTGCTATTTTTGACGGTCCCGCAATTTCACAGCGCACGACCCCAAACAATCTGGGGGGCGCCCTTCCTTATTCCACCGCGCAAAAGGAAGGCATGGGGAAATCTTTGGTGGATGGAGCCGCCCGGCCAGGATTTTCTGCTTTCAATCTTCCTCCGCCCCAGGGAAGCGATCCGATTCTCGATGGATTCGCTTCGATCTCCGGCAAACTGCCGAATACCGTGGCGAGCCCTCCAAAAAACTACCCGCCGGGGGGCAAGCCCCGATACATGTAAATGATGACTCTTGCCACAGCACGGGCGAAATTCGTCAACCAAGCGACGAAAACCGGCAATCCTTACGCGGCGGACGTGCTGGAGAACATCAATTCCGTGATGGAGAGATTTCAGACCATGGGCAAATGGAAGTCCTGCTTTGTCGAGATCGCGCTGACCGTTTATGATGGGGTGGTGACGCTGCCCCGGCACTGTCAAAGCATGATGTTTTACCGCAAGAATAATGCGCCCATTGCGATCAAAAACCAATGGTTTGAATGGTTGCAATTCGGTTTGGGCTTCCGCGAAGTGGACAAGTGCATGTCCTTCGCCTTCGATCAAGGCTCACGCTTCTGTTCCTTCCGGGATTTCGCTGCACCGCGCAAGCTGCGAGCCAAGGCGATGTCCGGGGACGACGCCACCATTGCCGTTGTCTTCCAAGGCACGACCGCTGATGGTCGCCGAGTCTATACCGATGAACCCCCAGCCACACACCCAGTCAACGGGGCGAAGGTGACACTTTCCGGCGGAGTGGGGACTACGACCAAACTTTTCGCCACCTTTGAGGGATTTTCCAAGCCTGCCACGCATGACTATGTGGAAATCTGGACGGTCAATCCGGTTGATAGCAGCGATGAAACGCTCATCGCCCTCTACGAACCCGGCGAGATCGCCCCGCAATACCGCCGCTACAAGGTCGGCCCGCTCGAAGGGACCGACACCATGCACGCGATTTGTAAATTGCAATACGTGCCACTGGCCAGTGACATGGACATGCTTTTCCCGTCGAACACCGGCGCAATCAAAAACGGGCTCCTTGCCCTGAGTTTCGAGGATCAAGCCGAATTGGAAAGGTCCGATGGCTATTGGGCACGTGCCTTCGGCATTCTCAACAGCGAACTGGCCCAGGAACGCGGCGGAGCCAATGCCCCTGTGGTTTTTAATTTCGACGGTGGCCGACAACCTAAAATTGGAGCAATGATGTAATATGGCCGCAGGATTCTACATCGCCCCCGCCCGCCGCAGGGATGACTATTGGGAAAACCGGATGCGTCGAAGGTCGCCCGGAACGATCACGAAGATTGAGACGCCCGATGGCGAGGAACTTGTGACCCGCAACTCGAAGGGCGATAATGTTGCCCGCTCTGGCGAAGAGGGAGACGACCCCATTGCCCTTGCCGTTTCTCAGCTTGCCCGCGATAACGCCTTGCCTCCCACCGTGCCAATTACGGTGCGCCGGCCCGATGGCCTGCCGCCCTCGAACGAGAATACTTCTTTTGTTCGTGAACCTTTTCAACCTCTCAGCGGCAAGACCGCCCAGACGCCTTATGGGACGCTCTCCTCGCGCCCGCAGACCGAGGAGGAACGCCTTGCCCGTGAGTGGACCGAAAACGTGACGCGGCCCGCCAGCGAAGGGACGATCAATGGTTACATCCCAAGCAAGTATCCTCATCTCGAAAAGCCTACCGTAGAAGAAGTGCAACCCTACACGATTCGGGATTACCTTGCGCAAACAGGGCGAAAATCTCTCGCCTCGAACATGACGGATGAAGAGGTTGCTGCGACACAACCTAAACCAGCGGCGACAGCAGCAACACCGGCGGCACCAGCAACACCGGCGACCGCAGCAACGCCAGCAAAAACAGTTTCACAACTCCAGGATGAAGTGGAATTCCTCAGCCGGGCTTTTCAAAATCCCGATGCCATCAACCCGCTAACAGGTTCGCGCATGGGCGACGATCCGGCTTACAAGCAGTGGGAAGGGAAGGAAAATTCCGTCCGCGCCAGTAACGGTTTGGGGCCGGTTAGAGACTCTTTCCAAGATTTCCGCGACGACAAGGACGAAGAGGTAAGGGTCGCCGAATATCAAGCCGGTTTGCTGCGGAAGTTTTCCCAAGAATCCCGCGATGCCAGAACCGAGACCGCCGCAGGGCGGAGAGGCCAGGCTCCGCGCGAGCGGGTGACATCAACCGTCCGGCGCTCTCCCGCATTCATGGAGGCTCTCAACGACAAGACGCGCCAGGCCGCGCTGCGGCTGGATCGGATCCAGCGCGGCGAAACTGGCGAGGAAGACCTTCTCCTCTCCAATGTGCAGGATTTGCATAACGCAGCACAAGGCGGAGCGTTCACGGCCAAGAACTCCCAACAGATTACAGAAAATCAGAAAATTGAGGATAATAAACGCAAGCTGGCGGATGATACCCGGATCCGCATGGATCAGGAGTCGCTTGGGGAAGCTCTCTCCAAGGCCCGCACGCCCTTGGAGATTGAGGAAGCGATTCGCAATCATGGACCGGCCGTATCCAACGTACAAGGCGAGGCGATGATCGCTCCTTACCTCGCCGAATTGAAAAAGCAGGATCCTGCGGCTATGCAGCACGCTCGGGATTTGCGCAAACAAGGTGAAGACCCCGGCAAAGCCATGGATCGAGGAAAATACTACGCGGAATATAAAGGTCGTCTGGATGAACTGCGAAAAGCGGGAGGATACGATGAGAAGTACCTCGTCGAAAATGGCGTTCAAGATGCCAATGGCCGGATCGTTGACGGAACGAAGCTCGAAGGGCTCATCCAGCGGCAACAAACGATTACCAACTTGGTCGATTCGCTGCAAAATCGACTTAAATCTTCCCAAATTGGAGAAGAGGAAGAGACGCGCACCATTGACAGAATAAACGAATTGCAGGAGAACCGTTTCAAAGCTGCCGTTTCTTCAATTACTCTTCCAGATGATTCTCCAATTATGAACGCGCCAGATGGCCCTATAACGACGAGAGACGGTAAAAATTACATCAAAAAAGGAAAAACCCTTACCCCTGCTCCGTAATCTCTACGGAATGCTGGAGTAAAGTTCTTCAAGCTTTTTTCTGACTTTTACAGCTTTATCTTCTTCGGCTTCCCTCTCCGCACGATTATCTTTGAACTCTTGTACATTGCGCCTGAACGCCTCTGCCTCCGCATCCTTTTTTTGCTGCTTGGCCATGGCGGCCAACTGGAGGGCAATCATTTGCTGCTGCGCAATGATTTCATCGGCCTGTTCGGAACTCACCGTTTTGACGGGAAGCACGACCATATATTGCTGGGCCGAGCAAAACGAGACGGAGAGAAGAAGCATTGCGAGGAGTAGGGATGTTCTCATGGCGGAAATATCCCGCTACTCTCTGTTCAAGTCAAGAGCGTTCTCTGTTGCCTGATTATGTTGGCCCTCGTGAACCCAAGCCGCACGCCGCCGGGTGCTTTCCGCTATCAACAGCCGGAAACGGGGCATGACTTTCAATCCATATCGCACAGTGCCATTATGGATGAGATCGCAATTCACCGCGCGCGCAACTCCCTCGACCTCTCGCCAGGGTGGCAGGATCGCGTAGTCTCCGAGATGTGCGCACAAAATGGGTGGACCGGGGCCGTGTGCTTTGACCGCGAGGCGGATGCTTCTCAGGGCATCAGTTCCGGCGATGTGAAGAACTTCCTCAACGTGCTGGGAAACGTGCTGGCCTCTGGCGGTTCGCTGGTCGAGCAAGAGGAGGCCGAACGCCGGGCCGCCATTTGCACCGAGTGCCCGCAAAATATCGAAGTGCCGGGATGTTTGGGAATGTGCCCCGGCAGCGTGGCAAAGTTGCTTTTACGCTTTGCGGCTGCCTTCCAGGGCCGAACCTTGCAAACTTCCCGCGATGCGGAACTAAAATCCTGCGGGGTCTGCGGGTGCGCCAATGCCGCCCAGGTCCATGTTTCGCTTGAGACCTTGGCGCGAGTGCGCGGGGATTTCGTGTTTCCCGCCCCCTGCTGGAAAAAACCGGAGTCAGAGTAATTTCGGCTTTTCTTCCGCGCCCGGCTACTGCAAGTTGATTGCAATATGTTCACGGAAATCTAAGGGATGGCCGACCGACGCCAGATCCTCGCCCCGGATGGCACCGTAGTCCCGCCGGGGCATACTCTCGCCTACGGCTTGGTGTGGCCGCCCGGATGGACCCCGGCCATGATCGAGATCGCGCTCTTCCGCAGTGCGCGGCAGAAAAACAAGCCTACGGCAATGGCTCTCCATTTCCGCAACTTCTCGGAAATCACGTGGGGACCGGGAAACAAAAACGTCAATTTTCAATGGCATCCGTGGGCGGAACGGATGCTGAGTGCCGCCACCCGCACGAATTTTCTGGCCGTGGCGGGTTGCGCTGGCAGCGGGAAGAGTGCTTTTTACGGGGGCCTTTGGGCGACAGGCTCTTTTATCGCGAGCCCGACCAACACGCTTGTCATTGTGTGCTCGACCACGATCAAGGGCGCGGAGGGCCGGATTTGGGGATACATCCGCGATGCGTGGACCGGCTCGGCCTATGCGCAACCGGGCCGCCTGGTGGATTCCATGCATGTGATCTATCCCGTGGACGCGCACGGGGAAATTATCTCCAAGCGCATGGGGATCCATCTTATCGCGGCGGAAAAAGGCAAAGAGAAGGAGGCGGGGGAAAAATTGAAGGGGTTGCACGCGGAAAATGTGATCCTGATTCTTGACGAGTTGCCGCTTTTGAGCAAAGCCACCATCCGCACGGCCATCGCCAACCTTTCTCAGGCCCCGCATTTCCAGATCATCGGACTGGGAAACCCGGCTGACTACTTTGACCCGTTCAGCGAATTGGCGAAACCGAAAGACGGTTGGCAGGTTATCAACGTGAATAGCGAAGAGTGGGAGACGGAGCGTGGCCTCTGTCTGCATTTCGACGCGACGAAGAGCCCGAACATCCTTGCCAACAAGGTCATTTTCCCATTTTTGCCCACGCCGGCGCAGATGGAAACCGCTGCCGTGCGATGCGGGGGAGAAAATACCCTGGCCTTCTGGACGGAGTGGCGCGGGTTCTGGCCGCCGAGCGATGTCGCCAGCGGGATTTACTCCTCGTCGGAGATCGTGCTTTACGGAGCCGATAAGTCGGTGGCGGATGCGGATTGGGACGGCACGCCGATTTCTTTGTCAGGATTAGACCTTGGGCTGGTGAATGGCGGCGACCGCTGTGTCGCGTACTTCGCAAAATATGGACTGCTCAAGATCGGGAAAGTCTGCCTTTGCTTCGGTGACTACGTTTACATCAACGAGGATGTGCTGGATCAACGAAACCCTCGCGAAGTGCAAATCATAATGCGGTGGCGGCAGGAATGCGAAGCGCGGGGAGTGCTCCCGGCCAATGCAGGCTACGACGCATCCGGCGGCGGCATCCCCTACGGTGGCTTTATTGATCTCCTCTGGTCTCGCGACGTGCATAAGATTCGCTTTCACGAAACCCCCTCGTTGCTTCCCATTTCCGATACCGACCGCACCCCGGCCAAGGAACGCTATGTGAATCGCGTCACCGAATTATGGTTCTCGGGCAAATGGATGATCCGCAATGGGATCGTGCGCGGCATTGGGCCCGACCTGGCCGGGGAACTCTGCGAACGCCGCTACGAGGCCATGGGCAGCGGCGGAACCCTGCGCCTCAAGGCGGAATCGAAGGACGATATGAAGAAGCGCACCAATGGGAAGTCCCCGGACATCGGCGATGCCTTCGCCATTGTGATTGATCTTGTGCGAAAGAAATTCCGGTTCAATGCCAACCATGCCGGTCTCACCAAGCCGGGAGAGCTTTCCCACTGGAAGAAACATTCCATCATGCGGGATATTCCAGATGGGGGGTTTCGTTCGCCAGCGCAAGCGGGGCCGCACGTGCTCCGGGCGGCCTAAATATCAATTCTTGACAATCTTTCTTTGCGTAATGCAAATTCCTTGCAGTAAACAGAGAACAAAGGCATCTCTCTGTTCGCAAGAATGATCTACGTTTTCCCTGTATCCACATCGGACAGTTCACTCATTGATCCGCTCCATGCGGCCATCAAGCACCTTGGCGGAATGCAGGGGCGCAAGTGTGTGGCCATCGGCGACCAATCGGCCCGCGATGCGGTGGATTATTTGGCGGATCGCCTGGAAAACCTCAACGCGAAGGTGGAGAAACACATTTTCCCCTTCACGTGCGAAGATGGCTGGCCGCGCGCCTGCAATCGCTATTTCACGGTGGCCGCTGCCCTCATGGCCAAGCAAGACGAGCCTTTTTATTATTTTGAACTGGACAACACCCCGATCAAAGCGGGTTGGCTCGATAAAATCGAAGGGGAATACATGGCCGGTCTCGCGCGGGGCAAGCCGTTCATGGGGTATCTGGTGCCGCACCGCGTCAACCGCAATGGCGTATGGTCCGACGATGGCAATGTGATGAACGGCTCCGGCGTTTATCCCTCCCTCTATGGGCATGTGTCGCTCCTGATCCGCGAAGTGGCACGGCAAAGCGTTCCTTGGGACGTGTATATGCGATGGGAGATGGTGAACGATTGCAAGGATGCCAACGATTTTCTCTTATTTAACTGGCACTCAACCAATTACCGATGGAAGGATTGCCTTGATGAGGCAACGGGAGCCACCGCTCCCCGGCTGGTTTGCGATATTGATAAACGCCCCGGCGGCATCTTGCACAACGGGAAATCCGATCCGGTGGAGTCGCGGCATTTTATCGTGCATGGGTGCAAGGATGGCTCGCTCTCCCGCATGGTCGTGGCGGGGGAGATCGCCGCTCCACCGATTACCAGTTTTGAGGAAGTTTCCATTCCCGCCACCCCGGCGGCGGGTTGGGACTCCATCAAAGATGAATCATTGCAGGGTGGACAAGCCTGGTTAAGTCGCGAGTCCCATAAACTCGTCATCGAGGGTTCAAATCCCTCCCCTGCAACCAATTCAATCGCGAATGGTGCGCAGGGAGATCCTGCGACTCGGGGAAGAAAACCCCGGCATGAAACAAACCGATTGATCCCCGCTTCGGCCAAGAAAAAGAAAAAGCGCAAGCTGAACCTCTCCGAGGCTGAACGCGCCCGACGCTCCGAACACGCCCGCAAGATGACCGAGGCCCGGCAAAATAAGATCGTGAGGATGGCCGCATGAATTCGATTTTCGACGACATTTTTGTCGCATGTGATCCGCCGGATTCTCCGACCGATCCCAACACCAATCGGCGCGAGTGGCAGGTTGCCTATCTCACCGGGCTCTGGATGAAGCTCTTGGTGGCCGACAAGCAAAGCGCATCCAACCGCTCCGCCATCCAATCCCTCTTTGACAACGCGCCGCCCTACATCGAAGGATCCCGCCTCAACGAAGGGCTGGAATTCCTCGCCAATTTCAACCCCGGCGATGCCCGCGCGGCACTCAATGCCGCCATCTCGCCCTTCGTCGAAATGATGAAGGCCACGGAATTCCCTTTGCGCATCCGCACAAACTGGGGGTCCGATGGCCAGCGCAGCAACCACGAGGGGGTGATGTCGGAGGAGTGGGGCCGCGTCGTTCACGGCTGGTCCTACTGGAACTTCAACTTCCTGCACTTGTCCAATATCTTTGTCGGCCACGGAGTCGGCATCGCGTATTTTCTCGATGATCGCAACTGGCAATATCGCGCTTCTGGCATGGCGGACTTCAAAATCCCGCGCATGTCCTACGCCAACGAGGATGAAATCGAGATTGCCGTTTGCGCCCGCGCCTACCTGCCGCACCAACTGCGCGCCTACATCACGGGCACAAGCGTTGATCCTGGGTGGAATGTCGATGCCGTCGAAAGTGCCATCGCCGAAGCACTGAAAGGAGCGGATATGGGCTCCGACCTCAATCGGGAACTGAAACCCGAAATGCTGGCGGCGGAGATGAAAAACGGAGATCCCAGCCTGAGTTACGCGACCAACACGGTGATTCGATGCATCCATGCGTGGGGCCGCGAACCGGACGGCACCATCACCCAGCTTATCAGCCTGGAAAGCGGCACAAATAAGAATTTTCTCTACAAAAAAACGGGACGATTCAAGGCCATGGGTGATGCGTTTGTGTTTTTCACCCTCAATATCGGGATCAACGGCTATTACCATTCCGTGCGCGGGCTGGGGGAACAGATTTACAATCTGGCAATGGAACTCGCCCGGATGGAGTGCCGAGCCAGCGACAACGCCAAGGTGGCATCCAGCCTGCTTTTCCAATCTTTAGAAGAGGGCGCATTCACCGAGGCCGCCATTAACTTTATCGGCCCGTGCGGTCAACTGCATAAGGATGCGCAGATCGTGGCCTATGAATTCCCGGACGCGACCAAAACCATCTTCCCCGTGCTGAATGAACAGCGCACGCTTTTGCAAAACCACATTGGTCAGTATGCCGGGCCGGTCAGTTTCAACGACAGCCGGGTGCAAACGAAGTTCGAGGTAAAAGCCCGCATGGGCGAAAGTGCCAGCGTGAGCGCGACCTCCAGCACGCTTTTTTACGAGTCGCTGCAAAAACTCTTGCGGCAAATGCTGCGGCGATTCATTCGTCCTGACTACCGGGCGGACGAGCCGGGGGGCAAGGAAGTCTTCGATTTCATTCATCGCTGCCTCAAGCGGGGGGTGCCGCTCGAAGCGATCCGGCGCATTGATGTTTCCCGCTGCGAAGTGGTCCGCGCCTTCGGGGGAGGAAGTTCCGCCGAGCAACAGCTCATCTGGGATTCCGTCAAGGAACTCATCCCCTCCATGCCCGCCGCCGGGCGCTATAAAGCTGCGCGCAATTATCTCGCATCCCTCATTGGCTACGACGCCACCGAGGAATACATGCCGAAACTTCCTGATCAAAGCGCAACCGGAGACGAGCAAATCGCCAACGTGGAAAACACCCAGCTTGCCAACGGGGCCGCCATCCCGGTCTTGCCCACGGCACTGCACGCCGCCCAGGCCCCCATTCACCTTGAGCAGATTCAGCAAATGCGACAGGCCATCGAGCAGGAAGAATCCCTCTTGGCGCAAATCTTTCCCGGCTTCATGGCCACACTGGAACACACCACCTTGCATGTGGAATACCTCAGTGCCGATCCTTTCTATGCGAAGGAAAGCGCGGAATACCGGAAGATTTTGCAGGAGGCCCAGGAAATCGCCAACAACGGGGCGAAGGAACTCCAGCGAGCCGACGAGAAGGCCGCCATGGAAGCGCAACAAGGCGGAGACGCCGCTCCCGAGGCGCAAATCAACCCGCAAGTGCTGGCGCGGGTCGAGGAAAACCGCATGAAGCTCGACGCGGCGGAACAATCCCACCAGCAAGCCCTGCGGCACCGCGAGGATAAATTCAAGCAGGAGCGATCCATCGCCGACGCCACCGCCGCAGCCAAGATGCTACGCGATCCCACCTAATTTATGATGACCGATCAAGACGTTTGGTATGCCAACGGCAAGGACAAACAACTCGCCGAAGCCCTGGCCAACCCTGTTCTACAAAAAGCCCTCGCCATGCTGATGATGGCAGGGATCCCCAGCGGACGCACCAGCGGAGATGTTCCCAAGGAAGCTCTGGATGGCGCATGGGGGAAGGGGTATTTCGCTTTTTATCTCGGCCTGCACGCGCTGGCCGCACAGCGGCCCGAACCCGTGCAAGCCAGAAAATCGCGGGAACTCGTCCGCGACGACCTCCCCCCCGTCATTCCCCCTAACTCTTAATTCTCAAATCCTATGGACCTATCAAACATCCCCGAAACTGCGCCTACCGAACCCCAACCATCCATAGAGGGGCCGGTGACAGACATCGCCATCTCTGAGCCGGTCGCGGACGATACCCGCAACTTCATGGAGACCTTCATCGAGGATGCGGGCAGCCAGATGAATACCGGCGATCCCAAATCTCCGGTGCAAAAGGACGCTGCCGTGGAAAAGAAACCCGGCGAGGGCGAAGCTGCCCCCGACAAAGAGGAAAAGCCGTCCGGCCAGGAAGATAAAGCCAAGCCGGCCGATGTGCTGGAAAAGACGCCGCCCAAAGGCATGAGCAAGGAAGCATCGAGGGTTTTTCACGAACTCAAGGATGAATTGCGCCAGGCCCGCAAACAAACTTCCGTCTTCGACGCAGAAAAGGCTTCTCTGACGGCCCGGATCACCGAACTGGAATCCACCACCGGCGATGCGGCCAAGTTGCGCGAAGACCTCACCGCGCGTGAGGAAAAGCTCTCGGAACAAGCCGCCGCCATCCAGTTGATCCGGCTGGAAAGCTCTGAACTCTGGAAAAGCGAGGTCGCCGCCCCCATGCAATCCGTGGTGGCCGCAACAATCGCCTTGGCCAAGGAATACGCCGACGTTCCCGAGGGTGAATTGCTTTCCGCCATCACCACCAATAACAAGCGCAAGCTGGATGAACTGCTGGCCGACATCCCGGAGTATGATCGTTTCGAGGCGCATACCCTGCGCAAGAAATACTCCGACATCGTAGCCCATCGCGACGAATTGCAGAAAAGCGGTTCCGAACGCCTCACCCGCCTTCGCAGCGAGGAGCAACAGCGCGAACATGCCGAGATCGAACAGGACCGCCGCGAGCGCACCCGCCAGATCGAAACCACCATTCCCGCCGTGGAAAAAAACATCTCCCGATTCCTCGAAACCGATGCGGACAAACAGCGCATGAGCAAGGCCATGGAGATTGCCAAGTCCGACAGTCTGAACTCATACCCCGCCCACGTGCAGGCCGGGGCCGTGATGGCCGTGGCCGCTCTCCCGATCCTCATCCGCCGTCTGGATGCGCAATCCGCTCAAATTACCCAACTGAATACCGACATCGCAGGCTATCGCAAAAGCGACCCCGGCGCGGGCGGGGGCGGCCAGCAAAGTGTTGATGAAAACAGTTCACCTTTCGATAGCGGAGACACTTTTGAGAGTGCCTTGGTGAAGTCCATTGCCGCCGGAAACGCCTCCCGATAATAATTCAAAATTTATCTTGCGTTATTGCAAGTCACATGCGATAAGCAAATCGGAGGTTGGCTGACACCTCGGGCGAAAGCCCAAAAGACATCCGGTTCCGGTCTCGGTTCCTCATACCGATTCGAGCAAGCGGCCAGTCGCTCCGGCCACTAACGCGGAAACTATTCCGCACAAAAAAACCTCGAATCGGCACAACCCGGAAGTGCCACGGCCCTTGAAAAGCCAAAACCCGCAAGGGACTCCGGAAAATCAACATGGCTTACAATCTCAATCCAACTCTGGTTTCCCTTACCGGAATGATCAGCAAGGACTTTTACCGGGAAAAAATCCGGTTCTCCAAATGGCTTTCTCTCATCCCTCGCGGGACGTGGGAAGACGAAGTCGGGTATTCCTATTCGGCGCTGCTTTTCAATCGCAGCTTTCCAACAGCGAATCCCACCTGGACCCGCATGGCGGCTCCTACTGGCAGCGGAAGCGGCACTTGCACCCCAACTCAGCTTGAGCTGACGACCGGCAGCACGACCCGCAGCATCGGCCTCGACATCATTGATGTGAAGTCCGAGGCGTTCTGTTCTCAGTTGATGCGATTCAACTACGAGATCAAGAAACAACTCTCGAACATCGTCGAGGGCTTCAAGGACAACATGAAGTTCGTTCTGGAGTCGAAGTATCAGGACGATTACACGAATACCACTGAGAACAAGCGCATCGCAAACAGCACCTTCTCGGCTGGCACTTCCAGCTTCCCCCTCACCGTGCCGACCAGCCCGGTGACTTTCGGAATGCTGAATGTGGTTCGCCAGGAACTCATCATCGCCGGCGCGGGTGAAGGTTCCTTCGGCATGGAAAACGGAGGCCCTGTCTTTATGGCCCTCGGTTCCATGGCTTCCATCGAAAACATCCTGCACAACAACCCCGACATCGTCGCCGACCTGCATTTCTCCAGCAAAGCGGATGACAACATTCGCGCCCTTGGGGTGGATCGCAGCTATCGCGGCTGGTATTTCGCGGCCATTGACTATCCCGCCCGCTGGGATTTCGTTACTGGTGCCTGGGTACGTCGGTGGCCTTGGGCTGTCGATAGCCTTGCCACCTTTGGCGTCTCGACCAGCGTTGCCACCGCGTATAACGACGCGGACTACGAGGACTTCTACATCATCCCGAACAAACGGGTGATGGAAGAACTCGTGCCAAAACCGATCAGCAGCTTCGGCAGCGGAACGGTCTGGAAGCCCGAAACCTTCGTTGCGGACGTAAACTGGAAGGTGATCCTCGACGAGGCAACCAACCCTTACGGTCGTATCGGTCGCTATTGGGGCAGCCTGGCCTTGGCCGCTGCGCCGATCCAGCCCCGCTTCGGCTACGTCATCCGCGCCAAACGCTGCGGTCTCGACCTCGGGCTCTCGACCTGCCCGACCTACAGCTACCCGTAAGCGGTTTCATTCATACCCGCCCGCCGGGGCGTAAAATCTCCGGCGGGCGCAATGAGCGAAAACTCTAACGAAAGGAAACTTATGGACGACAAACTGATTTTAGGAATGGCCGCTCCAGCCCTCGCTGGCGGCTTCATGCTCCCGGAGGGCTTTACCATCCCGGACGACACCAAAGAAGGCGATACCTTCGAGGCCCTCGTGACCCTCAAACTTGGATCCGGCGGAATGGCGATGCCTACCGCCGTGGATGGCATCCCGGTTTCAGCCGAAGCGGAAGACGATGAGATTCCCGACGACGAGGCGGACGAGGCCATGCCCTTTGCGGATCGCGTGGAAAGCCGGATGCGCCCCATGAATCCCGACGAGGCTCCGGTTCAACAGGGAGATTATTAACGTGTCATGTCGCTGTATCCAGAAGGAACGGCAGCATCAACAGGGGATAGTTTACTGCGAACTTTCAGAAAACTCCTCGAACGGGCAATTGAACTTTACGGAGACAATATGACTTCCCCTTTTCCCGAAGGAGTAACCCCCAGCACCGGCGACAATCTTGAGCGCACTGCGATCAAGCTACTGAGTGTGCTTAATGGATCCACCCTTACCGCAGCAGGCTTTGCCTCGCTTGATCTATCATTGCTCCCGACATCAGACCCCGGCGGCGGCAAACCTTGGCGCAATGGCGGTTTGATGCAAGTCGGCCCATAAACAATCTCATGAAAAAACTACTCAGCATTTTCTGTCTTCTTCCGGCTTTCGCATTTGCGGCCAGCCCTACTCTTGGGCCTGGCGGTGCATGGGGCACCCCAACAATCACCAGCGGCACGCTGCAAGGCACCACGGTCAACACCGGCACAATCAGCGGCGGGGCGTTTGTCGGCGACGGCTCGGGGCTCACTAGCGTCGGGGTAGTCACTGCCGATGGCGGGGGGAAATTGGGAACCAGCGCAAGCGCAACCACTGGCGGAGCCGTGGGGTATAACGCAATCGCAACCGCTGGCGGGTCCGTGGGAAGCGACGCAAGCGCAACCACTGGCGGAGCCGTGGGGTATAACGCAATCGCAACCGCTGGCGGGTCCGTGGGAAGCGACGCAAGCGCAACCACTGGCGGAGCCGTGGGGCAGAGCGCATCCGCAACCACTGGTGGAGCCGTGGGGCAGAGCGCATCCGCAACCACTGGATTTGCTGGCGGCGTAGGAGCCATCGCGGACGCTGGCGGCGTCAACTTTTCCAGCAACGGCATCAGCAGCACCTATTCCGGCAGCGGCATTGCCATCAACGCCATCGAACTCGCTAGCTCTAACGGCGCAATCCCGCCATCACGCACGGCGCAGCGGACGACATTTTCCAACACGACTGCGACAATCTCCGCAGGGACGGCTTATCTCGGCCAGACGGGCACGATGTCCGCGTCGAGGGTCGTCAACGTGCCGCTGGCTAACTCAGTGCCCGCAGGCTACCAGCTGGTCATCGCGGACGAGAGCGGCACCGTGACCAACGCCAACACGGTGGTCCTGACCCGCGCAGGGTCCGATTTGCTTAACAACGCGACCACGGAGGCGATGGCGTCCGCCTACACCCACCGTCGGTTGATTTCCAACGGCACCAACGCATGGCTATTTGACGCGGGCGTTGCGCGGCTCGGCGCGGCAAGCAACACCTTTTCTGGCAATCAGGTTGTCAACGGCAACGCCACATTCGGCGATGCGGCGGCGGATGAGTTTGTCGTAGCCGATGACGACCCGCGATTTTCCAACCTAACGGCGGCAACTTTCGTCGCGGCTGCCGATGCCACGCTTGCCGTAAACGGGTTGGTAATGACTAACCACATTCTAAGGCGACTCAGTGAGTCAATCCCCGTTCTGCCGGTGGAATTTTCCTACACAGTCGCCGGATCAGGAGCCAGTTTTATCAGTCCAAGAATTGTCGATCTGCGCACGGGGAACACAGCGAGTTCGCTCGCGGCCGCGAGAACTCCCTACACCGAACAGCGGGCATATATGAACGGCGTTGCATCTTCTGTTAGTATGAATTGGGCCGTGCCTGTTGCGTTCAGCTTCCGCGTGCATTGCTTTGACTTATCAACAGACTCTGTGTTGCGGTGCTATCTGGGGCGGACGGTTAGTTCCACGACAGATGGAGATTCTAGCACTCGTGCTATCGGCATCCGCATGATCGGTCGCCGCCTTTGGCTGGAGCGGCACGATGGCACAACCCTTGCCTCCACGGACACCGGGTATGATTTCCCTAACGTCACGGGAGCGACGATCGGGGTGGCAGTATTGTCTGACGGTGCTGGAAATGTGTCGCTTAACGTAAACGGCACTCTTGTTACGTCGGTCACCGGAGGTCCAACCACCGCATCAAATGCCTCCGAAGCAGGAATCTGGATGGCAGCATCAAATCCCTCCACAGACGGATTATCCGTCGTTATCGGAGGCATCGCCGTTACTTATTAAAATTTATCATGAAAAAACTAATCCTCATCCTCGCGGCCTGCGTGGACGCGTTACTCGCGCGAGTCCCAGCCCACACCACGGACGCCAACGGCATCATCACACTGACCGCGCCAACGCCTGAGCCTGAGCCCTAATGAGATTCCTCACCGCCATCCTCTGCGCGTGCCTTGCCGCCTGCGCGAATACCATCCAACTTCCGAACGGATGCGTCGTGGATGCGCTGTCGCACAAATACAGCGTGAGCGCGAAGGCGCAACTTGCGGGCAAGGCGGCGTTCAATGAAGTGCTTTTGGTATCTTTCACCGACGCGAAATCCGGCCACGCGCTTTCCGTTTTCTCTGATTCGGTTAACCTTTGGGGTTACGATTATCTCCGCTCTTCATGGCTGGTCTGGAAAAATTACACGGTGCCCCCCAGCGTAAATCAAGTCGCGTGGCGCATCTACCCTGCATATAGGGTCAAGCAAGCGCAGTGGCTCTAAAATACTATGAATATCACCGACGTTACCGAACTAACCACATTCGCCGCAGGGCAATCTGACCGATGGATGTTCGTGGCCTTGCTCGTAATCGGGATGGTCGTTGCCCTTACGTCTGGAGTTTGGATGACTCGATATTTTACGGCCGAACTCAAGGCGGCGCGGCTGGAGTTCCAGCAGTTGTCAAAAGTTTTTAACGCGCACTTGCTTGAATCAAACAAGGAGCTTGCTTCGCTTATCGCAAAAAACACCGACGCCATGAACCGCATCACATCAAAACTATGAAAACCCTGATCCTCAAACTCCTTGGAATTTCCCAACCATTGCTGGATTTTTTCTTGCCGCTTTTAACGCGGCAAATTGGCGACTCCTTATCTCGCCTGTTGCCGATTGCGCTGGAAATTGTGGCTGAACTGGCAACAAAAAAAAATTTGACCAATGCGGAAAAGCGGGCCGCAGCCGTGAACCGGCTCACCTCAGAAATCAAGGTCGAAGGCATTGCGGCAACCAACTCACTCATTAATTTTGCCATTGAAGCCGCAGTGCAGAAGCTAAAATCGAAATGAATCCAGTACCCATGAAAACGCCGCAGCCGATCCTGTATATCGTCGTGGCAACCGCGTCTCTCCTTGCGCTTGGAACGTCCGGCACGATTTGCTGGCTGACCTTGCAGGGCGTGGATGTTTCGCCCGCGTTTCAGGCGACAGAACGCATCTTCATTGCGGCATCGTCCTTTATGTTTGGGATGCTGGCAAATACGAGGTCGGCCGAAGCTAACCAAGACCACGTGCAAGAAACTTCCACGGAGACGATTCAGCGAAAATCTCCTGTCACAGACGAAGATTTGAAATGAAATGGCTCTTTAACAAATCTCTGTCGTGGATCGTGCAGGCGGGTTTCCGCAAGTTGCCTCCTGACATCCAAGACGAAGTTCGTAAAGCCATTAATGACACTTACCCAGATGGAGAAATCCGAAAGGCCGTTGCGGTCTTGAACAAGCGCGGAACGCCGATAGTCCCACACGACGCATAATTATGACCGCTCCACAAAAGAACTTTCTCGCCGCCGTGCGAGAATCTTTGCTGCCCATTATCGCGGGCGCGATCTGCACTTTTACCGGATGCGCATCATTCCAAAGCGGCCCGGTCTTTTACGAGCCTGTCACCAAGATCGACAAGAACGGAAACGCCAGCGTCAAAATGGAAAAGGTTCTGGCCCTGGACGCCGACATTGAGGGCGACCGCATTGAGATCAAGACTCCCTCGACTTCCCTCATTGTTACGGCTCCGGTAGGCGTTTACACCGAAAGGGTAATACTCAATCGCAAGGGCGATGCCGTTCTCGGAACTGAGAGGATTCCCGCCCTCGCACGCATCGGAACCTCTCCGGTTATCAGCTCCAAGGGCACCGCCTTTCGGGAAGGGGCTGGGGCCATCGGCCAAACTATCGCTACGAGCGTGGCGGCTTCTGTCCTCGCCCCAATAGGAGGCAGCGCCATAGGAGTAATCAAATGACGGCACCAAGCGGCAGCAGGATCGCATCGTTTATGTTGGCCTGCGCCATGTTCGCGGTGATCTGTTTTTGCCTGCGCTCCTGCCAAGGCCAGATTGATTACCACCGGCCTGTCGAGGCCATCCCGGAGGCATACAGATGACCAAGGATCAAATCCGCGCCGCACTGGTCAAGATTGCCGCCGGGGAGGTCGGTCAGCGCGAGCAGGGCGGAAACAATAAGGGCGAAAGGGTGAGGCTCTACCAGTCAGCAACATGGCTGCATCCCGACGCCTGGCCGTGGTGCGCCGCGTTTGTTTGCTGGGCAATCAAGGGATGGCTCAAGGTGCCTGGCGTGGCGGAAGGCATGAGCTTAACCCGCCCGGAAAGCTGGCGTCCAAAAACGGCCGGCGCGTTTGATTATGCTCGCTGGGCGCGGGAAAAGAATTTGCTGGTCCTGCCGGAAAGCGCGGAAGTGTTTCCGGGCGACATCGTAATTTATGATTTTTCGCACATCGGAATTATCACGGACCGGGCCATTGCGCGGTCGGTTTATATCGAGGCCATCGAGGGCAACACCAACGGCAAGGGCGACCGAGATTCAACCTCTGGCGATGGCGTCTGGAGGAAGACGCGGGCAAGGGGACTCGCCAAGCAGTTCATCCGCCTGGTGTAACCCCCATGAGCCGCCTTTCCCGCGAGAATGACAAGATTCTGACCTTCTGGGAGCGGTGGACGGAAGACTCCAGCCGCGTCACCAACGTCGTGCAGCGCGTCACCGTAGATGGCGTCTCCGTGCAGCTCTCGGCGGTGATCCATGCGGCCGGCCTGGAATTTAGAAAAGCCAAACTGCGCGAAGCAAAAGAGCGATTCGGGCAGGACGACGAGGCGTAGATTCTTCTGGGGGAGGACATCGTATGGCTGCCCCTTGCCGATATGATTGCGGGGCTTTGAAAAACCCCCTGCTACTTCTTGACGGCCTTCTGGATCTTGCGCTTGCCTCGGTCCTTGAGTGCTTCGCATTCTGCTTGCGCTTTATCGCTTGCCTCTTGGATCAAATCACAAACCATCGCGGAGAATGATTGCCGGTTCTTTTTGGAAAGAGCCTTTCCGGCCAGGCGAATATCTGGAGACATCGAAACGCCAATGCCCTTCATTTTCTCGCAAGCTGTCTTTTTTAGGATTCATGTCAATCTTTTAATGTTATTTATCAATAATTGTCAACATTTGCTTTTATGAATCTTTTTTATTGTAGCCTTATCAAGTGTTGATAATGTCTAGGAAATGGCTAGAAAGAAGATCCCTGCAACGAAAAAAATCACGGTAGCTGGCGTATCGTTTCCTCCCGAAATCTTGAAGCAGGGGAAGCAACTCGCTTTTCAGAGCGGAGTTTCCTTTTCAAAAATGGTTTCGGATTTAGTGCGCGTAAGGCTGGAACTGGAGGCCGCAAAATGAAACCTGCCGGACTCCACGCCACGCTGACAAAGCTTGCCCCAAAATTTACCAAAGCCAGCGAATGGCCGATCTCAAAACGCAAATGAGCCCACTTTTTCTCCTCTTCGGCTTGCTGGCCATCGCGATCTACGGGGCGGCCGGATGCGAACGTGCCCGATGCAATGCGCAATGGCGCAAATGGAACGACAACTATCGCGACGGTGACGCGCCTGACGGCATGGACCGGAGCGGATTCACCGCATCGGACAGAAAGAAATTCAATTTATGAACGATCCCTACATCATTGCGGCGGGGATCGGTGCCTGCATCGGCGGCGCCATCGCCACTTTTATCATGCTGCTTATCTGGTGGCGCGTAGAGGATAGCTACATCGAATCGGTGGACCTGCACCGCTTCATAGCGATGCAGGCTTACCGCGAAAAGCGAACTGCGCAGCATGAATGCGCCGACCTCATTGAGGAGAACGACCGCCTTTTCCGAATGCTCAACGGCACGGGCGATGATAGTGACGCCGCTTTCGCCCGCGCCAGGGACTACGCCAACAGCCCGTTTTTCAAACCCCGCGAGTAATTTCCCAAGACCCTACTAAGGATGTCCACCCCCAAGAATCACCCAAATAACCAACCAAAAAACCTACTATGAGCAACACCACACTGGCCGAACGGCCAAAAAACGACCTTCGGGTCATGATCCAGAGCGAGCAAATCCAAAGCCAGCTTGCATTGGCCCTTCCGCGCTATTACACGGCGGAGCAATTCACCTTGATCGTCCGCACGGAGATTAACCGAAACCCAAAATTGGCCGAGTGCGAGCCGACCAGCTTCCTCACCAGCATCTTGACCGCCGCCCAGATGGGACTGGCTGTGAATCGCCGCGAGGCGCACTTGATTCCTCGTTGGAACAGTAAAACCAGCCGCCTCGAATGTACTTTTTTGCCGGACTACAAAGGCATCGTCAAATTGGTGCGTTTGAATGATAATGTGGCCGATGTTTACGCGGTGTGCGTTCACAAAAACGATGCCTTCCGCATCACCCAGGGCCTGCACAGGGACATCATTCACGAGCCAGACTACACGCAAGACCGTGGACAGCTAATCGGCGTTTATGCGGTGATTCTCTACAAGTCGGGACTTGCCACATGGGAATTCATGTCGCGATCCGAAGTCGAACCCATCCGCGAGCGGTCCGAAAGCTGGAAGTCGCATGTCTCGAAGGGTTATGATTCGCCATGGAAGACGGATGAAGGCGAGATGTTCAAAAAGACTGCCCTAAAGCGGGTCTCAAAGCTGGCCGACATTTCCCCTGACAGTCTCGACCGCCTCAATGCCGACAACGATCTGGAATACGTCAAGGAGGTCAAGGCGAAGGAAATCAAGCAGGCCACAATTCCCGACCGCCCACAACAAGAAGTGCAGGCATTGCCTGCGCCACCGCTGACGGGTGGAGAAGGCATTCCAAGTGCGCAAACTGCACCCGAGGTTGAGACCAAAGCAGCCCAATCCACTGGAGCCGTAGCCGTCAAACCCGCAGTTCCCGCCGAAAAGGCAGCCAAGGCCAAGGTGCTGGAGAAAAAGCCCGCCGCCAAAAAGGAACCTGAGCCTGAGCCCGAAGGCGAAGCCCTCTCCAAAATCGCCGCCAAGGGGAAAAAGATGGTGGAGGATGCAGGGCACACCGTAGCGGACTTCATCCGCGCCGCCCAGGCCAACGACTGGCTTGCCAAGGAATTCGACCCCGACACCACGAGCATTGCCGCCTTCGGCGACGAAAACCTCGTAGAATACACCAGCGATCAAAACTGGCAGACTGTCGTTGACGAAATGAAACTCATCGTGGACGCCGCCAAATGAGCGCCATCGTTGTTCAAAATCTAGGAGAGGTCCGTCTCTCCATCACGGCGGAGCATGAGCTTCTCAAGGCGCAAGCGTTGGCGGTCTCCCGCGCCGTGGTGGCCGTCACCGAGGCCGAGTCACAGCAGGTAGCCGTGGCAGCCGTGGCCAAGCTCAAGGGCTTGCTCAAAAATCTGGAAACCAGCCGGGTGGACGTAAAGGCCCCCGTTCTTAAGCTCGGCAAGGACATTGACACCCTCGCCAAAACCTACGCAGCCGAATTGGAAGAAGAGGCGGTTCGCATCGAGAAAACACTGATCCGGCCCTACGTGCAGGTTGAGCAGGAGAAGGCGGCAGCCCGCCAGCGACTGGCCGACGATCTGGCGCGCAAGCAGCGCGAGAAAGCCGAGGCACAGGCCAGAGAGGCAGAGGCCGAACGCCAACGGCTCTTGCGGGAGGCGCAGGCCGCCACCAGCGCAGCCGAGGCGCAAGCCCTCGCCGCCGCCGCCCAAGCCAAGGCAGAGGAAGCCGCCGCCGCAACCGAGCGGATGGAAAATACCCAGGCGCGCGTCGTAGCGGCACCAGCCAAAGTCGCTGGTATGACCATACGCCCTGTCTGGAAGTATGAAGTGACGGATATAGCAGCCCTTTATAAGGCTCATCCATCACTCTGTGTTCTGGAGGCAAGCGCAAGCGCAATCAACGCCGAGATGCGGGGAGGGATGCGCCAATGCGCAGGACTCCGCATCTGGGAAGAAGTGGGAACCACCGTGCGGGCGTGATGCCCCGATTTGTTAGCGACTAACACCAAAAGAACCAAAAATGCAAACAGTAACAGTATATGGTGCAAGTGATGACCTCATTGAAATCGAGGGGGACATCCGAGACGAAATCAGCGCAGACAGTGACATGCCGTGCAAGCTGGCATTCTCGGATGGGACTGTCCTGAACGTGGTATATGACGCAGATGGATGCTGGAGAGTAACCCGCATCGCCGCAGGAACGGCCGCAATGCAGAAGATCGAAGCCGAAGGGTCGGACACTGACAACTATTCCGACCGAGTTACTCTCAATGGTGACATCAAATGGGTGGTGGCAGGGTACTGTATTACAAAAGTTGAACCAACCAGCGGCGTGGCTGAGATGGAGGCACGACCATGAGTGCGCCGTTGCCGACGCATGGTGCGGTGGTCGAAATCAATATGACGGACGGCTACATCAACACGCTCTTCAAGGCTACTAATTTTGGTCCTCAGGGAGAAACTCCGAGAGGCCGACGCGGACTGATGGTCGAGTGTGTCCTGAAATATGCCAGCCTCTACGTGGACGGCAGCACGATAACCAATATATGCAAAAAGGCCGGACTCATTGGCGATTGCGGCGCAACGCACGCTGGGATTCGCTGGGCATTCAAGCAAATGTACCGGAGCGGTGGAACAACGATCATAGAGCGACTCCATCCGCCGAACGTCCGCGATCACCGGCAGCCGCCTGCTTCTGGCGCGGGGGATGCGGGCACCCATGCAATCCAGGGGGAGGAGTCACGATGAATCTCCCCGACAAGAAAGCATCCCCCGTGCCAGAAGTGCCGAAGGCACGGCTGTTTGGTG
>Ga0163151_10000569_pt1 | contig 64431 bp, 72 predicted proteins | sample OliLakLV19MP5IB2_FD_145596 | JGI IMG/M metagenome (GOLD analysis project Ga0163151, IMG submission 145596) | Freshwater microbial mat bacterial communities from Lake Vanda, McMurdo Dry Valleys, Antarctica - Oligotrophic Lake LV.19.MP5.IB-2 | ecosystem: Environmental > Aquatic > Freshwater >... | reverse complement strand
GGAGCGTCAGAACGCCCCGATGTGGTGGTGGCCCGCCACGCGCAGCCTTCCCGCATCTTGCCGTCGTGATCTGGCACTCGTGTGTGCGCAAGAGCACTCCACCAACGACCTTACGTCCGGATTAGGGCCCTCCTAGCTCACTTGCTTTTCTCTCCTGGAAGGGCACTCATGTTGGTCTAGGTGCGGCCGTCGAACGAGCACATTCTTATCGTGCGCGTTCCAGGAGCACAAGACCAATGTGGGTGTCCTTCCCATCCTTCTTTACCCGTACTTCAGCGCGATAGCCTGTCGCGGCGAGAACTCGGATGAGCACATCGGTTGAGACGCCGTGCGTGTTCCCGTTCGCAATCGCGGTCACTCGTGTTCTCGACGTGCCAGCGTGCTTCGCAATCTCGGCATGGGTGAGCCGTCCTGCTTGAATGATTTTCGCCAGTGCAACGGTGAGATCCGAACGAAATTCCATTTCGGCAGTATCAGCCGCGGACAAACCCAAGGCATGTCCAAGGTCTTCGGCAGTCCGAACGGTTACACTCTTGCGGGTTTTAGGCGTGGCCATCCAATACCTCCTTTAGTCGCTGTTGGCCGACGGCGATTTCATGTGTCGGTGTCTTCTTGGTTTTCTTCTGGAATCCGTGAAACACCACGATCGTGTCAGCTAATTTCACAAAGTAGAACACCCGTACAGCTGTCGTTGGGTTTCTTATCCTGAGCTCGTGCGTACCAGTTGCCATCGTGGGCATCGGCCTACTGAGAGGCAGGCCCAGACCGATACCTTTCTGAACATCACGGAGTGCTTCGCCGATTTCCCGCTTGATCGTTGGCGATTGGGCTCGAATGAATGCCAGCGCCTTAGGGTGAAACGTGATCGACTTCACAGGCATAGTATGTCCTAAATTTAGGACATTGGCAAGGGGCAGTCACTGGGGCCAAGGCTGGAACAAAGGGAGTCAGGGCCTAGGGACGCGCTTTCTCCTAAACGTGGCACAACAGGAGAACGCTCCCGCAGGTTGGTCGAAAAGATCGTCCAGTAAGGCCGTAGGCGGAGCAAGAACCGGAGGCGTACCCTCTGGGGCGCACGGTGCGACGAATAAGGAGCACCAAGTCTGTGCGCGCCGCCGAGTGGTGAGGCGGCCGGGTCCCTGTTGAGGATTCTTGCGAGCTGAGAACGAAGCTGGCGGACTTTTTCAGCATCCTGCTAGGAGAGGTGGTACTTTGCCATGCGATACCGGAGCGTATTGCGGGTGATCTTGAGGAGCCTGCTGGCTTCGGAGATATTGCCGCTTGTGCGTTGTAGTGCTTCTTGGAGCATCTTCTTTTCCATTTCGTCAACCGAGAGGCCGTAGGCCAGGAGCGAGGACTTCTCAGTGTTTCCGTTCTGCCCAGCTGATTGGGCATCTCGGAGAGAAACCGGCAGGTGGTCCGGTCGTATCATCTCGTCTTTACATGTGATAGTGAGCCCTTCGACTACGTTGTGCAGCTCCCGTACGTTGCCAGGCCAGTCGTGGCCTTGCAAGATGGTCAGCGCAGCTGGGGTGATGCCCTTGATGCGGCAGCCATAATCCCGGCGGGCTGCCTCCAGGAACGAGATCAGAATTGGTTCGATATCTTCACGTCGCTCGCGGAGCGGCGGAATGCGCAGTTGGTAGACGTTCAGCCGATAGTAGAGGTCCAGGCGGAATCGCCCGGCTTTGATCTGCGCCGGCAAATCTTCATTGGTGGCCGCAATCACGCGAATGTCGACATGGATGCTGTGCGTGTCGCCTAGCGGATCGACCTGGTGATTCTCAAGGACGCGCAAGAGTTTCGCCTGCGCAGACGGACTCATCTCACCGATTTCGTCGAGGAAGAGCGTGCCGCCTTCCGCTTGTTGAAATCGTCCGGGTTTGGCCTGCTTTGCATCGGTGAAGGCGCCGCGTTGATAGCCGAACAATTCCGATTCGAGGAGCTGCTCGGGAATGCCTGCACAATTGAGGGCCACGAAGGGGCCTTTAGACCTGGGGCCTGCGGCATGGATCCCCTGGGCAAAGAGTTCTTTGCCGGTACCGCTTTCGCCGGTGATCAGGATGGTCGTTGCATCGGTTTGGGCGACTTCGGTTGCCAGGTGTTTCAGCAGTTTCATCTGGGGCGATCGGCTGACGATCTGAGCGAATGCTGAGAGGCATTCTTCGCGCGCTTGATGTTCTGGCGCTTCGAAGATATGGGTCTTGTCGATGGCAGCCTGGAGCTCCTTCATCGTGACTGGTTGTGCGAGATAGTCGGTGGCGCCACGGTGTAAGGCTTCGACAGCGGCTTTGGCCGATCCGTCTGTTCCGAGGATGATGACGGAGAGATTGTGAGCAATGCGTCTGGCCTGAGACAGGATCACTTGGCTCGCAATCCGCCCTTGGCTCTCGTCGCAGACGACGAGTCCGAGGTCTGTCCGGTCTTTCAGGATTCGCAGACCCTCTTCGGTTGTTACAGCGGCAAGGGTGGTGGCCTGTCGATCAGCGAGGGCTTGTTCGAGTAACGGTTTGGTGTAGGAATCGGCCGAGATGAACAGCAGGACCGGAGGGTGCATGGATTCGGGCCTCCCTGCCAAGTACTGGAAACAGCCTACTCCTCTTTCCCCCAAGAAAACAGGGGGGTGGCTATGAGGCCCGGCCCCCTGTCTGTCGCCTGTGGTTCTCCTGTGCAATTTCCACATTGCGAAGTAGGCCGCTGTGTTTGGCTCGTTTGAGGGGGCTTTCTTTGAACATGGCCGAAAAACTTTCCTGGCTGATCTGAGCCAGTGAGTTGAGGTTGGGGGCGAGGGTCAAGGGGGTGGGGTTAACGGCTGGTTCACTCGTCGCGTCTGCCCGTAGGTTGAAGGGACAGACGTCCAGGCAATCGTCGCAGCCGAAGATGCGATTGCCCATCTGAGTGGCGAGCTCGTCGGAGATCACTTCTCGACTGCCGCGTAGTTCAATGGTCAAGTACGAGATGCAGAGCCGGGCATCGACGACATAGGGTTCGACAATGGCGCCGGTCGGACATGCCTGGATACAGAGCGTGCAACTTCCGCACAGATCTGTGGCCGGTTCATCTGGAGTCAGATCGAGTGTTGTGAGAACTTCACCGAGCAGGAGCCAAGATCCATAGTCGGCCGAGACGAGGTTCGAATGTTTCCCGATCCAGCCGAGGCCGCCCTGCTGCGCCCAGGCCTTTTCCATGATTGGGCCGGTATCGACGTAGGCTTTGGTGGTGACGCCTGGCACCAGGGCTGCGATCTTCGCTTCGAGTTGCGCGAGTCGTTGGCTCATCACCTTGTGGTAATCCTTCCCCCAAGCGTAACGGGCGATGCGTCCCATTCCGGGCTGTTCGTTCGCACGATTGTCCGTGTAGTAGTTCATCCCGACCGAGATCATCGAGCGGCATCCTGGTAGTACCAGTCGTGGATCGCTTCGACGAGAGGGGTCGCGAGTCATCCAGGTCATTGCACCATGGTAGCCTCGCTGGAGCCATTCCGTGAGACGGTTGAGCAAGTGATGAGGCAAGGGGGGTGCAGAGTCAGGAAGTGAGGCGTCTGGCTGATGGCTGAGAGCTGAAGGCTGACTGCTATCGGTGACTCGGCTGATGCCGACGGCATCGAAACCTAGGGATCGAGCTTCGGCCTTGATCGACTCAGTAAGAGACATGGTTAGGAGTCTGTGGAAAACTAAGTGACACGCCAGAACTTTACAGGGTTCGCACGTCTTGAACAACTGCAGAGTGCCACGCAGGATGCTCTAAAAGGCCGTCGTCGTTCGTGAAAGGCGAGACGTAAAATGTAAAAGGTTTCGGATGAAGAGCCCTCGGCATTCCTGCGTTTCACGTTTCACGTTTCACCTTTCACGTCTCACGCGCAACGATCTTCCGATGCTGGCGGACTTTTTCAGCATCCTGTTAGTGCGATTGTTGGGAACAGTCAAAGCGGACGCTAAACTGGGCCGAACAATGGTCGGATTTGCAGCGACCACAAGAACCGGTGATCTTGGTTTTCCAGTCTGTGGCCTTCTCATCGAATCGGCAGAAGGTATTTCCACCCTTGGAGATGGTGGTCCAGGGCTTGTCGGTACCGGGGATATCGGCCACAAGGCAGCCTGTGGGGAAGGGAACGCGACAGCTCTGTGAAGCGTCTCCCTTCGTCATGCCGAAGCTACAAGACTGTTCGGTTGTGGCGTGCGATTCGTCCATGGACTGCGCGTGGACCGCTTCTACAAGGCTCCACAGACCGATAAGCATGAGTAGCAGGAAGGGCCAGCGTTTCATCAGGCCGCATCGTAGCACAGAGCTGTTTCGCAGGATGCCGAAAAAGTCGCTCTCAAGAACCGTGAAAGGTAAAAGGTGAAACGTGAAACGTAGGACTGCCGAATGCGTTTCTCCGAAACGTTTTACCTTTCACGTCTCACGGGTGGCTGTTTGTTCTCGCCTGGCTCCCAATGGGTCTATATACTTGCCCCATGTTGTGGCGTGTGTTGATTGTGGTGGGCTGTTTCATACTTGGATGGCCGGGGTGGAGCCGTGCAGCTGAGCCGGTTGTGCTGGATGTTCGCACGGAACCAATCGGCGGCGTGCGAGCGACAGCTACCATTTTCTTTCCGGTGGAGCCGGCGATCATCCAGCGAATACTGACCGACTATGCCCATTGGCCAGAGCTGTTCGATGTGCGGATGCGGATGGCAGAAATACGGGAAGAAGACGGCAAGGTGTTCACGGATATTCGGATCGATCATGCTCTGCTCCCAGTAGAGCGACGTCTTCTGAGTGAGACGAGGACCCTGCCGACCGGCGGGTTGCTGACAGAACTGAAGGGGGGCGATTTCAAGCAGTACCGCCGGTTCTGGAAGCTCATCCCCGTCGATGGTGGGGCGCACACGAAGGCTGAGTTTGAACTCGTCGTCGAGGTCGACACCATTGTGCCTGATTGGATGGTCGCTGCGGCGCTGCGGCGAGATCTGGAATCGCATTTTCGAATCGTGAGGGAAAAGGCGCTGGCGCAGCAGGGGTCGGAGTCGGGGCGATGAGTGAGAGTCTGGCGAACTCCCGCTAGCAGGCGATCCGTGAAACATGAAACATCAAAGGTGAAAGGTTTCGGAGGAAATGCACTCGGCAGTCCACGTTTCACCTTTCACGGTTCTTGAGAGCATCCTGCTACTGAGGAAATGTGAACTCGACGAGCTCGGCCTTCTCAATCCCCTGCTTCACCAGCCCGCTCACATCGAACATCCGTTCGACCTTCTGAATGTCAGTGAGTCTGGTCTTGGTGCTGGGGTGTGGCGGAGTGAAGAGTGAGCAGCAGTCTTCATCCGGTTCGATCGAAATGGCGAAGGTGCCGATACGCTGAGCCTGGTCGGTGATCTCCACTTTGTCCATGCCGATGAGTGGGCGCAGAATCGGCAACTCTGCCGCCTCTTCGATGACCGTCAGGTTCTCCGGTGTCTGCGAAGCCACCTGCCCCAAGCTATCCCCTGTGACGAGCCCCCAGCAGTGCTCGCGTTTGGCGAATTCTTGCGCGATACGGATCATGACGCGCCGGTAGAGCACCACGCGAAACGGAGCCGGCGCGTTCGCCACAATGTCACGTTGAATCTCCCCGAAGGGGATGACATACAGCGTCGACCGGTATTGGTGGGCCGTGAGGATCTGGACGAGTTCGCGGACCTTTTCTTCCGAAGCACGGCTGACGAGCGGTCGGCCGGAGAAGTGGACGAAGAGAGCTCGGCACCCGCGCTTCATCATGCGATAGGCTGCGACAGGCGAATCGATCCCTCCGGAGATCAGACAGGCGACTTTTCCGCTGACCCCCACCGGCATGCCGCCAGGCCCCTGAATCTTCGTGGTCGCGTAATAGACTTCTTTGGAGAGCAGTTCCAGATAGACCGTGAGGTCTGGGTTTTTCAGGCTGACTTTTTTACCGGTTCCTTCGCAGATGGCAGCGCCGACGTCCCGCGCGACCTCCATGGAGGTCAGCGTCAATCGTTTATCGGCTCGTTTCGCCGAGACGCGAAAGGTGGAGAAGGATTCCGATCTGAGCGCTTCGATGACCGCCTTACTGAGCATTCCCAGGTCTGGATGGGCCAGATCGAGCGGCAATCCATGGGCGAGTGAAAAGTTGGCGATCCCGAAGACTCTGGTGAGCCGTTCGATGATGGCCTGGTCCGGAACCGTGTCAGGTAGGACCACGCGAATTCGGCTGCGTAGATTCTCGACGCGTCTGACGCCGAGGTCTCTCAGCATCCATTGGATATTGCGCACGAGCCGCAGCTCGAAATATTCCCGATTGCGGCCTTTGAGGGCGAGTTCGTGGTAGTGGACGATGGCGCAGCGCATGGTTAAGACCGTGAGGCGTGAGGGGTGAAAGGTGAAATGTGAAACGTAAAGTGTAAGAGGTGAAGACGATTCATGGGATTCAACGCTTGGTTTTCAAGTGGCGAATAAGCCCGCTCAGCATCCGATCCACCCGCTCGAGCAGTTCGTTCAGCGCCTCCCACTCTGCCTGTCCAAGGTACTCGATCCGCTTGGCGAGTTCCAGCTGAGTGTCCAGCTCACTTAATGAGCCCTTCGAGACGTGGAGGAACTAAATGAACTCTTTTTTTGTTTGTCTCGCAGCTCCTTCGACAATGTTACTGGAGATGCTGACGGCTGCTCGCCGTATTTGGCTTATAAGGCCGAATTTTTCATTCGACGGAAATCTTTCAGTGACTCGATATATCTGTTGAGCTAAATCAACAGCTTCGGCCCAGGCATTGAGCTTTTTGTGAGGTTTGTTCACGCCCAAGTTCCTGCTGCGAACGTTTTACCTTTCACCTTTTACTTCTCACCTGATTCCAAGAAACGTTCAGCATCAATGGCCGCCATGCAGCCGGAGCCGGCGGCGGTGACGGCTTGGCGGTATGTCGAGTCTTGGACGTCACCGGAGGCGAAGACGCCGGGAATGCTGCTGGTGGTGCCATGAGTGGTGATGAGGTAGCCTTTTGCGTCCATCTCAAGCTGGCCGGTGAACAACGTGGTATTTGGTCGGTGCCCGATGGCGACGAAGACGCCGGCGCAAGGCAGTTCTGTTGTCTTGCCTGTGACGAGATTCTTGAGGCGTACGCCGGTGACCAGATCGTTGCCGAGAATATCTTCGACGACAGAGTTCCACACGAACGTAATCTTTTCGTTCTTTGCCGCGCGGTCTTGCATGATTTTGGACGCCCGCAGCTTGTCGCGCCGGTGGACGATTGAAACCTTGGTGGCGAACTTGGTGAGGAAGGTCGCTTCTTCCATCGCACTGTCGCCGCCGCCGACGACGATCAGTTCCTTTCCCTTGAAGAAAAACCCGTCGCAGGTTGCACAGGTTGAGACTCCGTGCCCCGTGAGGCGTGCCTCATTCTTCACCCCGATCTGAATGGCCGATGCGCCGGTCGCGATGATGACGGCTTTCGCCTGGATGGTCTGTTCCGCGTCAACGGTGATCATGAACGGTTTCTGCTTAAAGTCTACGGCAGTGACCTCGCCGGTCAAAAACTCCGTGCCGAACCGTTCCGCCTGAGATCGCATTTCCTTCATGAGTTCTGGGCCCATGATGCCCTTGGCAAAGCCGGGATAATTCTCGACCTCAGTGGTCGTGGTCAATTGCCCACCTGATTGCCAGCCTTCAATCAGCAAAGGCGAGAGATTCGCCCTCGCCGCATAGACCGCAGCGGTGAGTCCTGCCGGCCCCGATCCGATGATGACAACATTGCGCATGCGGGGACTGTAACACAGTGAGGGAATGAGGCGGTAGGAGGTTACTCGCGTTTTGCAGAAATCAGCACATAGTGGAGTTCGCTCTGCAACCCCAATCGTTCGGCCCACAACCAGAGATAGTCCAGATCGAGTGGTGCGCCGGCATTGCCGATGATACCCATGACATCGTCGAAGTCCCGGGGGCGGCTTGCCGATAGCTTGAGCAGGATCAGATCTTCCGCAGAACTAACCGACACTTGCGTACCGTGAAGATCGATAGGTTTTCGTCGGTCCAACGCATTCTTGTGCAGTGGCGAAGTCGCGAATATCAGATCGAGGGGAAAGTCCGGCGCCGATGTGTGTTTCAACCGCATGACGACATCTCGTGCCATCGGATTGGCCTCATGCCAGTCGGATGCGACAGTGAATCCCTTGGCACGCAAGGGATCGAGGTACGAATGAGACGTGGCGCTGTCAGTCAAAATCAGCAAATCCACGTCATGGGTTGCACGGGGGCGGCCATAGGCACCCAGGGCCAATGCGCCAATCAAACAATAGGGGAGCGGGGGAGTGGACAGTGCCTCGATAGCAGCACTCAGCACCTCCAGATAGCCGAATTCGTGATCTTCTGATGGGGGCATGGCTGCAGGCCTGTCGGATTAATCGGCGTAGTTTACCGACTCAAAGGCTCTCGTTCTATGCCGAGCGATTTCCTGAAGGCCTTCATGAGGACGAGCTGCGCATCAGAAAGCCGACAGACTTGCAGGATTCCCTCAGCAGGAGTCGCAGGATAGTCGCTGGGATCGATCTGCGCCGCAGTCACATGCAGCTTGCGGAGCCAAATCGGTGGGTCGTCAGGATCAATCGGCATGGGGCCATGATAGCGCAGTGAACGGGAAAAGCCTATCCGAAGGCCAAGATGAGATTGCTACTTGATCGGCGGCGGAGCTTTGCCCTCTTCAACTTCGGCCAGGTAGTCCACCATCTTGTCGAGAGCGAGTCCATCGAGTTTATTTCCATATATCCTGGGCATCGTATTGTCAGGATAGCCTCTTGTGACATACATGCTGGGATACAGGATGGACTCTGTGATGTATTCACGAACAGTCGTTGCCTTGCCGTGGCAATTCTTGTCTTTGATTCGGGTAGAGCCAATGGTTTTCATCGTGAGATTGGGACCATGGGTGCCAACGGCGCCAGGGATGCCGGGGATGGCATGGCATGCGGTACATTGGGCATCTCGAAATATGTCATCCACTATTTCTTCTCCTGTCGCAAAGAGACTGCCATAAACAGGAGGATGTGGAATCGTCGTCACATACTTCCAGTCTTCAGGTGTCATGAATTTCCTGAAGGCCTTGACAATCTTTGTGGGAGAAGGAGGGATTTGTCTGTCGTGCATGTAGAGCCAGGTTGTGACTGCCACCAAGTCATCAATTTTTAGTGACACCGGTGGCCGGATAAAGTTGATGTCCGGACTTTCTTTGTCGTCAGTTCCGCGTACTCCGTATCCAGCGACGACGTAGCAGCTTGGGCATAGCAAGGTTTCAGCGAGGTATTCAAGCGGTGTCGTGGCTGTTCCTGCTCCGGGAAATGCTTCTTTTTGAACGGTGTCGCGTTCTTGTGGCTCCCCAAGGTGGTATTGTGGGTCTTTCAGTCGTTCCGACGCACGCTTGGTTGCCCCGAAGAGATTCGGCGCCCGTTCTCCCAACATTCCCTCAAGCGTCGCATGGCAGAGAGTACATTGGCCCCTTCCGACAGCTCCTTGGACCTTGGCCTTTCCGAGACCTCCAAAGATAATCTTCTCACCTTCATCAACAAGTTATTGGGTTGTCATCTTGGAGTAATTCAACAGTTTCGGCGGGTGCTCGCCGGGGTCATCCTTCTGTGAGGCTGGAGTCTCAGTTGCGGACAATCCGAAGACAAATACGGTAAGGCCGAAGACCAGCGCGAAGCGTAACAGATTCTTTGGGGTACGGGAGAAGAACATGAGGAAAGTATAGCTGAGTCTATCCCTGCTTCAAGAGATCGAAGAAGATGGGTCTAATTGACTTCATGGCATCTCGTCGTGGGAGTGTCCCGTCGATTACAATATCAGCCAGGCGGACTTTCTTTGCCAGCGGCATTTGGCTTCTGATGCGTCGAATCGCTTCAGCGTGAGTGAGGCCGTTTCTTTTCCTGAGGCGGGCGATTTGGGTTTCGCGGTCGGCCGTCACGACGATGGTGGTGTCCACTCGTTTGTCGATACCGGCTTCGAACAACAGCGGTACGTCGTAAATTACCACGGCGGTTGGATCTGTTCGAGCAGCCTGTCTCGTCAGTCTGTCCTGCTCGCGGGCGACGCGGGGATGGATGATTCGTTCAAGCCGCCGCCGCTTGGCTCTACTTCTGAAAACAATGGCTCCCAGTTCACGGCGATTGAGGGTGCGGTCGGGATTGAGGACGGCGTGACCGAATATTCTCACGATCTCTCGCCAAGCCGGTTTGCCAGGCTTGACGACTTCATGGGCCAGTTCGTCGGCGTCGATGACGACTGCGCCGCATTGCTTAAACATCTTGGCGACGGTGCTCTTGCCGGTCGCGACGCCCCCTGTGAGTCCAATCAGAATCATGGCGGCGGAGCATAGCACGCGGGTTCTTGCCTCACAATCAACCAGATTGACTTCCGGCGGGGGTGGCTTGTATGTGTTCGTGCATGACACGGGTGATGATGGTAGGTTTCATCGCGGTGCTTGGGTTCTGGGGCTTCAGCCCGGTGTTGGCCGATGAGGGGCCGCTACTTGGTCCTCGGACTCTTGTGGTTGCGCTCGACGGGACAGGAGACTTCGTGTCTCTTCAAGCAGCGGTCGATGCCGCCAAGAAGGGCGACACCGTTTTCGTCAAGGCAGGCCGTTACCCTCAGGCTGTGACCATTCATAGCAAAGAAAATATCAAGTTCGTCGGGGCTGGAGTGGACCAGGTGACGATTCTGGGGCGTGATATTGTGGTGGGCGCTCTCCATGTGGGCAAGTGGCCCTATGGGGCGACGGACGTTGAAATCAGCGACATGACGATCAACGATCAAGGGGGACATGCGGTCGGCCTCTTCAATGGGCAAGGGATTATTCTTCGCCGCCTCAAGATCAACGGCATGTTGTTCAGCCAGCAAGTCCATGATGTACGGATCGAAGATTGTAACATCGGCGGGAGCGAGACCACCGGCGCACAGTTTGCCGACTCAGAAGCCGTCCTCATCGGGAATGTGATTCATGATAACGATCATGGCGTCTCGATTGCCGGTAAATCGACTGTGCGGTTGGAGCGAAACGTGATTACCCGGAATCTTTTTGAGGCCGTCGTGGTCAGCGACCGTGCCCATGCCGTGATCGTGAGCAATACCTTGGTGAAAAATGGTGGTGGCGCGGCGTTTCTCGGTCAATCACAGAGTGACGTGACCGGCAACGTGATCGGGCTGAATCGAGTGGGTTTTGTGATCGCCCCATCTAGCCGGACCACCACGTCTTTCAATGCATTCTACAATACAGATGGTGACTATCTGCGCGTGGGGAATCCCAACCAACTGGCTCCGGAACTCAAGGGCCAGTCAGATATTACCGGGGACCCGCACTTTGTTGACCCAGCGCATGACGATTTCCGCCTGCGTCTCGATACGCCACTTCTCACGATCGGTCATTTTCCATATCTCGGTGCCCTGGCCCCTGTCTCAACCGCTGTACGCCGATCGACTGGAAAATAGTTTTCAATCAATACGATAGCCCTTTCCTTCAAGACATGGATTTCCATGTGCTATGCTATCCATTATGTGGTTGGTGAGTAAGAAGTAGAGATGAGTCTCTGGCGTAGTTTTTGCTGATCTACTGGTCAGAGCAACAGGAGGCAACCGTGGCAAGTTACCGACAGGAGTTGGAGAAGCGTGGACCTAATGGGATCCCATCGCTCGACGATGTTGAATCAGGCAAGCTGGTCGGTGCTGTCCTCCCCATGTCCGAAAAAGCCCAGATCCAGATGCGTAACAGTATCGAAGTCATCGATTACCTCCTCAATCAAGAGCACGTCGTCTGGAGCTGAGCCCCCCGCATTCTCCACCTCCTGAATCCCCAATTCCAAAGTTGCCCTCTTGACAGTCCTCTCGCGCCTTCGTACGCTTGGTGCCGTACATCTTCATGTAGAACCAGGAGACACACCGATGACATCTGTTTACCTATATCAGAGGCGCGTTGTGCCTACGGCGTATCGGTTCATGATTGCAACGGCGTTCGTGATGCTGATGCCCTATACGGTGCCGGCTTCTGATGACCTGCCGAAAGAGTCGGTGTTGCCGCTCTCGCTGGCGGGCAAGGCGGTCCAGGCATCGCTGGATGCGTGCAAGATAGACGGCTACAAGGTGAGCGTGTCGGTTGTGGATCGAGCCGGGGTGCTTCGCGCGATGGTCCGAGCCGATGGGGCCGGATCCCATACGATCGATAGCAGCAGGAAGAAGGCCTATACGGCTGCCAGCTTTCGCCGCCCGACGACCGAGCTGGCTGAGCTGATTACCAAGATGCCGGCCTTAGGAGCGCTTCGTGAGATCAACGATCAGGTGCTGATGCTGGGAGGGGGGCTCCCGATCGAGATCGGCGGCGAGATCGTCGGAGGGATTGGCGTTGGTGGGGCGCCTGGTGCACATCTCGACGATGCCTGTGCTCAAGCAGGGCTGGATGCGATTGGCGCCGCGCAGAAAGTTCCAGCGCCCAAGTGATTGGGGCCTATGTGTCAAGGTACTTGGCTGGGCTGCTTCTGCTACTGACGGCCTGCAACAGCGATGTGCCGGTGCCGGCCGTTGTCGAGTTCGCGGCAGATCAGGTGCGCCTGACGATTACCAGAACCGCCACCAATCCGTTCCTCTCCCGGCACGATCTTCATCTCACGTTCAAAGGGCCTGGGGGCTGTTCTCTTGAGGTTGATCTGTTCCCCAATACGGGGTATGCGAGCCGACGGAATCTCTATCAAGCGGGAGCGGGCATGCTCTACGTGGTGGGCCAATTCGATGCTCGTGTGATCGATGTGCCGCATTGTACGGTCACGCTCTCGGAGTTTCGCACCCTCGATCGCTATGTGACCTTTCTCGGCAGCTTCGATGAGGACGAACAAAAGCGGTGGGCCTACTTTCCAGCCAGTCAACGGCCAGAACTCCCCTTTGAGAAACGGTGACCCCCTCTCAGCTCGGCGATTCGTGAGAGTGAAACGCGAACCGTAAAAGGTAAAAGGTTTCGGAGGAAGAGCACTCGGCAGTCCTGTATTATTTGTTTCACCGTTCACGGTCTTTAAACGTAAGCTCAGAGACCGCGGACTTGTCCAGTTCACCTTTGCCGAGGGCAACCAGCCGCTGGTATTGTTCGTAGGTCGCTTGCGCTAACGGGACTGTGATCTCGGCGGTCTTTGCTAATGCGAGGGCGATCCCTGAGTCCTTGGCGGCATGGGCAGCTGAGAAGTAGCAGTCATGGGCGCGGTGTTGCATATCCTCGCCGTCGGTCTCTAACACGCGCGATGCGGCTCCCGTTTGGGCGAAGATGTCTCGCACCATCGCCAGATCGAGGCCGAGTGACGCTCCAAGCCCAAGCCCTTCTGCCAGTGCAGCGGTATTGCAGTTCATCACCATGTTGACGAGGGCTTTGACCTTCGCCGCTTCTCCTGCCGATCCGATATAGCGAAGGTGCGCGCTCAATTTTTCCAAGAGCGGCTTCGCCGATTCGAACACATTCGGACGTCCGCCGCACATGAGGTAGAGCGTGCCTTGGCGCGCCTGGGTGATGCTGCCGGCCATGCAGGCTTCGAGGTTCCGACCACCATGTTGCATCACCAGAGTTTCGACTTCGACGTGCACAGTCGGCGAGAGGGTGGCGCAGTTCACAAAGAGCCGGTCCTTGGCGTGGCGGAGTAGACTGTCCGTGCCGGTGGTGGAAAAGATTTGGCGCATCGCCGCGTCATCGGACACGACCGTGAAAATGATCTGGGCACGTTCTGCAACACGAGCGGGGGATGGAGCCGCTTCACAGCCGAGCTCTAACGCAAGATCGGTAGTTGCCGCCCGATCTCGATCGTACACCGCGACGATGGTTTCCCCGCGATCTTTCAATCGCCGGGCCATGTTGGCTCCCATCCGTCCCACTCCCACGAAGCCGATATTCGGATCGGACTGCTTCATCTATGCCTCCCCGTTCGTGTTAGCATGCGCGTGGAGTGTAACATATCCCTAATGAATCGTTCAGGGAGAGGTGAGGGAGGTCTGTGCATGCAGCAGCCTATTATTGGGTACCATCTTGATGAGTTGAGCGATTGGGTGGCAGATCTGCGCTGTGGCCATGGTCAGCACGTGCGGCACCAGCCACCGATGACGAATCGGCCTTGGGTCCTGACAGAAGAAGGCCGGAGGCAGCATCTCGGAGAGACGTTGAACTGCAAGAAGTGTGACGAAGGGACCGGTTGAACTACTCAATCGTGGTGACGTTCGAGGGGGGAACTGCTTCCATGTCGAGGCCTGGTCCAGACCAGGGTTGGAGGCGTGCCCCCTCATATCTGTAGCCACCTCCGACCGGATCGTTGGCCAGTAAGAGCGGGGTGTCGAGGTCCAGCACGTCGAAGCCGCCGAGTCCCAAAACCAGGCTGAATGAGCAGCCCATTGCGATACGTGTTTCGAGCATCCCGCCGATCATCAGCTTGAGGCCCGATGCTTTGGCGAAGGAGGCAATCTCCATTGCTTCGATCACGCCGGTCTTCATGATCTTGATGTTGACGTAGTCGGCTGCGCCTCGGGCGACGACCTCCTTCGCATCTGCAAGTGAGCGGACCGATTCATCTGCGGCAACGGGAATGCCGGTCTCTCGGCGAATCGCCGCCATACTGTCCAAGTCGTCTCGTACGACCGGCTGTTCAAGCAGCACCATCGTCCCCCCGAACTTCTTCACCCCCTGCGCAAACGTCAGGCATTCCTGGCGCGAGAATCCCTGGTTGCCGTCGCCGATGAATGAGATGCCTGGGAGCGCGCGATGGACGGCTTCCAGACGCCGGATGTCGCTCTCGACATCGTTGCCGACCTTCATTTTGAAGAGGCGGAACCCCTTCGCATACCATCCGCGCGCCAGGGCGACAGTGTTATCGAGGTCGGTGATGGGAATCGTGATGTCCGTTTCATGCTCGCGCACGTCCACGGCACCCCACAGCTGCCACATCGGGATATGTGTGGCACGGCACGAGGCATCGATGACGGCGGTTTCGAGTCCGCACCGTGCAGCTGGATACGCGTAGGCCTGTTCGGCTAGCAAGCGTCCGACTTCTTTAAAGTTTTCCGCGGAGCGGCCAAGCACCGTCTGGCTGAGTCGATGGAGTGCAAGCAGACAACTCTCGCGAGTTTCTGCCCCGACTTCCGGAAATGGCGCCGCTTCGCCATACCCCTGTGTGCCATTGGCCAGCGTGACCCGTAGAAAGACGTTCTCCGCAACTGTTCGTGCGCCGGTGGCGACGACGAAGGGATCTGTCATCCGGATATCGACGGGCCAGTATTCAATTCGTGTGATGATAGAGGGGTGAGGGCTTACCATGGTGAGCGCCCAGTCAGCGTGGTTCGATCTGCCGACTTGGTGGAGTTCCAGTTACTCATATTCCAGCATTCTGCTGGTCCCCGGCTGGGGACTGGCAGATTTCGGTAAGTGTAGCGGGTTGTTGGCCTGCCGTGCCGATATCTTGCGCGCAAAACAAATGGTGTTCCTCTAGCCCGCATGATTCATGAGCGCTTCTGCTGCAATCGCGGATTCGCTGCTGCGACGCGCCTGCGGCTGGCAGGCTCGCCGTTCGCTCCCTCGACATACTGTTCAAGTATGCCTCGGGCTCTCACGGCTCCGCGTGCCCGTCTCGCGACGCGACTGCGCGATTTCGCGACGAACCGTCATGAATCATGCGGGCTAGGGAGTAGCCGCTTCAGAAACTCTTGCGGAGACTGTACCCCGGCCTGCATGGTTTCGCCAAGGAGTGACATCGACAACAGGCTGGAGTGGGTGAAATGATGGAGGATGGCCCTCATGGCGCCCACTGTTCCCGCTGGCGGCGTTAAAATCGAACACCGAACGTCAGCCCCGGCATCACATTGGCGTCCGTCCCTCGTCCCGTATCGACATCGGTGAAGTTGAGCAAGAAGGTGGAGGTGAGACGTACTTGCTGGTTCAGCGCAAAGTCCAGGCCCACGCCGATCGGGATCAGAAAGGAAGTGTCGGATCTGTAGAGGTCAGCATGCAGAAAGCCGAGCCCCCCTTGCAGGTTCATCTTGAATCGCGTATCGAGTCCAGGCAGGTCGAACCAATATTTTCCCTGTCCTGACAAGCCGAATTGAAATAAGTCTCCCGTCACAGCGAATTGCGCGAGGGGGCCTACGGAAATCTGATGATTCAGGAAATATTCGGCGTGAACATTCGTGGCGAACGCAGTCCCGTCCGGCGTGTTGCCTAAGAACCCAATGGCCGCACCGCCTGACCAGGAGGCACCGGCTTGTGGTTCTGCCGCTCCTGAGACCTCAACGTGGACCACAGTCACCAGTCCCATCAGCCAGACTGCGCACACGAGTCCCCGAACGCATTTCGTTATATGGGTCATTCCAACCTCCTTGAGCGGACAGGTTATCCGTGAATCGCCACCATCGCAGCTCTTCTCGCTGGGTCGATGGTATCAAACCACTTTCGCCTGTCAACAAATGGCTGCGTAACTCTCCACCGCCAGTGGGCGATCAGGCATACGATAAGACTCCTGGACGCGCCGCCTGGCCGATAGTTTCGACTCCCTGTCCAGCTTTGTCTGAGGAAGACAACACATTGTGTATGGCAGAGCCATGGTGAAGAACAAGACAGGATCGTCCGGCGGAAGGCGTCAAGGCTCAGGCAAATAATAATGTGAATTATCGGTAAGTTAGGTGGGGGAGATCTTACGATCATCTCCTTCGCTCCTATCAACGGAAGAGGCGGTGGCTTGCCTCAGAGGTTTCCATGGTGTTCGTCTCTGCCTCTCAAAGAGCGGTCGATAGGGCTCTGCTAGACTTCACTCAGTACATCACATGAATCAGGGGGAGGCAAGATGAAAAAGTTACTGCTGAGTGGAATCGGGGCTCTCATGCTAGCAGGCTGCGCGATAGATGGGCGCAGTCCCAATGTCGGGGTCGGGGTATCGGTCGGAGGTGGTGCGCCGCCACCAGTCATCGTAGAGGAAACTCGAGGCGGCCCGCCATCCTGGGCTCCAGCTCATGGGCGACGAGGGAAGGAGGCCCGATACCGCTATCACTACTATCCGTCGAGTGGCGTCTATTTCAATGTCGCTACAGGGAGCTACTTTTATCTGAACGGGGGCAATTGGCAAATGACCATGGCGCTGCCCGTCACCGTGATTCTTGATTCAAACGACTATGTCAGTCTTGAGTTGGAGTCTGATCAACCCTATCGCTACTACGATGAGCACAGGGGCAAGTATAAAGGGCAGGGTCATTTCAAGAAGCATAAGCGTGGACATGAGGGTGGTAAAGGGCGCTGGAAAGATAAGGACAGGGATTAGTTCTGGTTATAGCCTGAGAGAGTCCTCAGGAGGGCCGTGCTCCCACGATGCGAGCACGGCCCTACCTCGCAAGCAAATCGCAGACAACGTGTGCTGTCGGAAGAGTAGCCTGAAATTGCTCCCGTCCGGCGGTACGAGAGAGCGGCCCTGTGACCGTCGGTTCTTGCGGATGCAAGACCCAACTTCATCGGCAGCCGTCGCGGTTCACCTCTCCTGGCCAAAATTCGTGGATTGTTCACCATCGCCGTTCGGCCCTTCCAGCCTTCGCCACGATCGAGGATTTTCTTGAATCACAGCCGGCGAGCGGTATAGTACGGCATGATCGAGAGGATACCCCCGATGAACGACCAACAGACGGCCACAACGATTCTGCGCTTGAAGAGTGCATTGAACAGTACATCGCCGAGTGCCGCGGTCGTGTGGACGGCTTTGTGGAACGGCATTTCTCTCTGCAAGAAACCATCGCGCTGCAGAAGCAGTCCCTCGTGAGCGACCTGCTATCCCATCCGGTCAATGCCCTGTGGTCCATTCCGTCTCTCTTTTTGAAAAAGCTCATCGAAGTTCCTACGAAATTGGGCTGGCGCTCTGGCGCCGGCCTAATGACTCTTGTACCGACGGGTTTCAAAACGCGGTATCAACGGGAAGTCGAACGGCTGATTGCCACGGAGTTACTGGATTGGCCTTGTGTGAGTGGTGACCGGCGGGCATCCCCCAATGGGCTGCTCGAATGCATGAAGCGCCACAAACAGGTGGGCTCCCTGCTCGCATCAGGCGCGCTTTCGGACGGAGGTCTGAGGGAACTTGCCGACATCCCCCGTCTCGTGGCCGAGCATTCCGCAAGCCGTATCGTGGTGTTAGATACGGCGGCGACGGTGCTGACGCTGGCGACTGGATGGCTCTTCTTCGGCGATCACTCTCTCGGCATCTCAGGAATCGGCGGGTTGATCGCCAGGAATAGGGCCAAGGAGGAGGCGGCTTCCACATTTTTCCTCGGATCTAGTCTCGGATCGTCATTTTATTCAATCTTTCCGCCAAATCCATCATACTGGCAAGTCACGGGGGCCACGCTCATTGTTGGGCTTGCTGTCACGGTGATGAGCCTTCTCGTCGGACTGGTGAGCGATCCCTGTCTGAAGCGGGTGGGGTTCCAGCATACAAGGCTGGATATGTTGATCGATGCGGTGGAAGATTGCTTGCACCAACAAATACGCAAGCGTCTGAAGCCTGTCCTCAGGCAATTAGCGGCATGATGAGACAGGTGTCGTGAGTAACCGTCTCGCGAAATAGCCCGCTGTATTCATATCGGTTCTTCGCGAAATTGTATAGACGCCATACGTTTCTAGTCCTGTGCCGCATGGCTGAACGTCTGCGATTGCAGCAGAAATGTTCACGAACGATATGGGTGCAGGCTATCCGGTGTTTCCCTTCCAGTGTGTCCCTCAGTAGAACGTATACACCAGCAACGCGTTGACTTGGATGCGTGTGTAGATGTCGGCTATCTGGGTGTAGTCGGCCATCAATTTCATCAACCATACCTTCGAGAGATGATTGGTGTAGGAAGCATGGGCATCGCCTCCCATGCGAAAGGCCGACGATTGTGTCGCTTCGTCGATATACTGGACTGCCGGGCCTGCGGCAAGCCAGAGCTCATCCTTGTTTTCCATGGTGTAGGTGGTGGCCAGCCGTGGAATCTGATTGACGAAGATTTGGGGGCTGAAGTATCCGCCCGGCAAGGGCTCACTCGTGCTGGAGATAAACCCGCTCTGATTTTCTCCATAATGCGTCAGATACAAAAGGTATTCAGCCGACAGATCCCAACGATCCGTTTGCCAGAGCGGGAGGGAGGCCTTGAGGTCCAGCCCGAGCTGCTTGTTTGGGCTTAGGCGTTCTGACGTGACCCAGCCGGCAAAGGGCGTGACATTGACGTGAACCGATCCTGCATCGAAGGTGACGGTGCTGTAAAACAGGGTCGAACGAGCGAGGCCGAACAACTGTCCCGTGGTTCGCGATCCGGCGAACGAGGCAAAGGAGTCGTATCTGAGCTCTCGCTTCACGCCAGGGCGGATTGAAAAGGATGGACGCTCATGGGTGTACTCGAATTTATACGCAAGCCCGTCGCCGTGGGGGGCTCCGTGGTGTTCCAGCATGGCCTCGAAGCGATTCGAGGGATTGAATCGGATCTGATTCCCTACCGAGAGATAGCCGCCGGACCGATTCTCTGATGAATTCCGGAAATGTTCGGTCCCGACTTCGAAGGTCGTGGTGGTGAAGGGTGTGAGATCGACTTTGCCCCTCGATCCGATTCGAACCCCATAGAGTTCGTACGGCTTCTCTGGCTGGGCCAGTATGCCGATCACTCCTTCGACGGTCGGCTCGCGTCCCTTGATCATGTCCTGGTGCAGGGTGGTCAGATCGCCTGACTCCCGTCTCGCAGTCTTCCGCGCCAGGTTCGCATGGTAGAGAGCCTGATCATTGTTCCCCAGCCAGGCATAGGCTATGGCCAGCCCGCGATGCGCTTCAGGATTACGAGGCTGTTGCTCAAGAACTCTGTCGTACTGCGCGATGGCTTCCTGGCTGGTTTCCTTGTGCCGTGCCAGGTGCGTCGCGTACTTGAGGCGCATCGTGGAGTCGTCTTTGCGCGTCAGGCCCATGCGGTAATATTTCAACATGTCTTTTTCGCGGTAGGCGTAACGCGACCATTCCAGGGCTTGTGCCTGGTCGAAGGCGATCTCCGGGTCGTCCGTGTATTTGGCGAGGTAGCGGTCGAATGTTTCAATGGCCTTGTCCTTGAGGCCTTGCTTTTCATAGGCGAGGCCGAGACTGCGCATGGCTTCCCGGTGGTTCGGGTCTCGTTCCACCACCTTCTCGTAGGCCTCAATGGCCGCTTTGTAGTTCCCAATCTCCATGTTGGCCTGTCCGCGCGACAGGTACCACGATTGCGTAAAGTCTTCTGCGCCCGCGCGCGTGCCGAGCCCGAACAACGTCAATAACACAAAACTGACAAGAGCAAGAGAGCGTAACCTCATATCTAAAACCTTTCCTGCACTATGGTTCCTGGTGGGTGGAGTTATTCGCGAACAACTCCTGTGAGTCGGACATCGACGAGGCTATCTGGAGGCCCACTCGCGGCACCACACCCCACAGTTTGGTGCGGTAGACGGGGCGATAGGCAATTATGTGACCGCCGGCATCCTGTATCAGCCACGGGGTTGTGCGTGGAGTCTCTTTGGCGAAGACCAACAGACCAAGGCCGCGCGTGGATTGATCCGTCACAACTGCGCGGCGGCGGTTCTCTCCGATTTGAACCTCGGTGATCTGGAGCCTCCATTGTCTGGGGGTCTGACGCCGTATGGGTCGCAATGGTCTACAATGCTTGAGTAAGCCGACCAGCAAATGCCCTGCCATGAGGAGGCTGCTGCGCAGGCGATGTGCATGGGCATCCTTCCATGTGGCTGGATCGGTATAGAGGTTCAACAGCAAGAGACGCCGATGTTCCTCAGAAAGGTTCAGAAATGCCAGTCCGCATCTGGTCCCATGTCCCGACAATCGGTCATGGTATATCATCCGAACCTGGCAGGTGAAGGGTATTCTATCGAGCAATTTGATTTCCATGATCGCAGGGAGTGGATCGGCCGGTGCTCCAGACCATGATAGGCCGGTCAGACTCACGTCGTGGGTCGTCCCGTGAACACAAAGATTGTGGGCCCGGAGTTCAAATGGAATCGGCTTGAGAATGCGTTCCTCCGTGCGCCGCTGGGGTTTTTCCCAGGCCATCAGCAGTCCCACCAGCAGGGGCAAGAGGTTGAAGGAGGCCCAGCTGAGATTGAAGAAGTAGGCGTCCTTCTCGATGCCGAAATACCAGAATTCCCACAGACCTTTTGCAATGGCGGCAAGGGTGATGCCAGTGGCGACGGCTAGACTGGCGGAGGATCGCCAGTCGAACGAGCGATGCTCTGAGAGCAGGCCCTTGGGGGTGACGTTGAATCCCAAGCTTCGTGGGAGGAGCAGATCGAACATCGACCGGAAGAGCGGAAAACTTACGGGCGCTTCATACAGAGACGACCACAGGAGCCTGGGCCACCCAGGAAGCAGGGTCGATGAGACCATCGGGAGGATGATCATAAAGGGCAGCAGATAAGACAGGAGGATAGAGACATCGGCGAAAATTGGGTGGAGGTGAAACAAGAGGAAGTAGAGGGGGGTGACCCAAAACACCACTCGCGCGATCGGGAAGAAAAAGTAATAGAGCGAGGAAAAGTAGCCGAGTCGGTGCCGGAGCGGCAGCCCTCTGCAAAGGAGCGGGTTGTCTTTAAAGAAAATCTGGAGACAGCCCAGCATCCAGCGACGGCGCTGGATGATATACGACGCGAGGTTTTCCGCTGTGAGCCCGACCGCCAAATCCTTGTCTACAAAGGCGGACTTCCATCCCCTCGCGTGGAGGTGCTGGCTGGTGTGAATATCTTCGGTGATACTCATCAAGTTGAATCCGTTCAACTCGGCGATGGCCGACCGTCGGAAGACGGCTCCACTGCCGACAAAGAATGCGCCCTCCCAGCCTTGGCGTCCACCTTGGATCCCGTGATTGAACAGATCCTGTTCGTTGGGAATGAGCGGGCCTGCGCCGAGAGCCCGTTGGAAGATATCCTGGTTATAGAAGTGGTGAGGAGTTTGGACAAAGCCCATCTTGGGGTCGGCGAAGAATGGAATGGTCTCCGTCAAAAATGTCGTCACAGGAATATGGTCTGTGTCGAACACCACGACCAGCTCGCCATCGGTGTGCGTTAAGGCATGGTTCAAATTGCCGGCTTTCGCATGTCGGCGAGGGCCTTTGATGTACGTCGCTCCGAACCGTTCAGCCAACCGGCAAACCTCTTCCCGATGGCTGTCGTCCAACACATAGATTCGTTTGCGGGCCTGTTCCATTGCGGAAGCGCCGATCAGGGTCTTTTCAAGAATTTCGCAGGACTCGGAATAGATCGGGATGAAGACATCGACAGTGGGGGCGAAGCCCTGTGTCGGCTGAGGGGGACGGACCGGTTGTCGCCGCCAGCCTATTCCTACCTGGATGAATAGCAGCACGACGGTGGAGAAGGCATAGAGTTCCGCTGCCCACAGAGCCGCACTGATAAAGAGGCCGCCTGTTTCCAGGACGTTTAATGTGTGGAAGAGCCGCCAATGGAGATAGCGGAGACAGAGACTGAGTCCACAGATCAAAAAGGCGAATTTGAGAACTGGGTGCCACCGAGCGATCAGGTAGAGCAGGACCGTGACGGCGAAGAGCTCCCAGGGAAAGTGCTCCGAAAACCCGATCACGTCGAACGGTCGCAAGAACCCCAAGAATTCTTCGTAGTGGCGGGTTTGAGAGAGAGTCAAGGCCTGCCCGAACCATAGCCAGTTCTGAAAATAGTAGGGGACTCGTTTCCCTTCGACGGCGACGGCTTCGAGCGGGGCGAGTTTCTTTTCGCTCAGCAATCGGGCGAGCTCCGGCTGTTCTTGGAAGGCCAGGGCATGGACGGTGGCATAGAGCGGGAGGCCTTCAATCGATGACAGGGGAAGGCCCTTGAGGGAATAGCGATCGACAAATTTGCCCTGGGCCGTCCATTCGCGCTGGAAGAACCCCAGCATCTTGTGCCGCAATGGACTTTCTGACCGCCCGAACCAGACAGCATCGAGCGCTATTCGCCAGAAAATCGGGAAGGCGTCATAGCCGAACGAGGAGGAGACCTCGGTCACTGGGTGTCGGACGGTCAATTGTCCGGTGCCTGGGTCGAGATAGATGAGTTCCGGAGGGACGGGCAGGGCTTCTTCATCATAGAGCCAGTGCAGAATGGCATAGCTTGCGTCTATCGCCTGAGACCAGGGATGGTGAGAATCGACAGAAGCGAAGATTTCGTAGGCATAGGGGGCTAGATAGGCAACGTGGATTGTCGGATAGGCCTCGTTGCGCGCCCAGTTGCCGGCCGTTACATAGGCGCGCGCACCGATGTGGACTATTTCCTGATCCCAGATGGATCTGATAATAGCCAGGGACTCCTGCTCGAATGGTGGATGGTCGAATCGTCGAGCGGCCAGTATGAGGGCGAGCGCAATGTCGGTATCGGCGTCCGTCGCCGAGTTTTTGTCGAGTACGGCCCCGTTCCACTTCCAGGCGAACAGTTTGTCGTCGCGGACTTGGAGATGCTGCTTGGTCCAAGCCCAGACGGTATTGAACGTCGCACGGTCGTTCGACCATACGGCGCGGAGCATGGCGTACCCTTGTCCCTCCGACGTCGTCATGTTGTGTTCATCCAGGCTGACGACCCGGCCATTCTGGATGTAGGTCTGTTTGTAGAAACTCCAGAGGGCAGAGAGATCGTCAAGTTGCCGGATGTAGGTGTCGCTTGAACGTGACGAGGGCGCAGCTGCGGCGCCGCCGGCTACCCCGATACAGCATGCGATACAAAACAAGACGATCGATAGGCTCCGGCTAAAGGAGTGCATGAATCGTTGAGTAATGGCTCTTGTTAATAGAAGGGGAATAACGACGAGCGGCTTGGCTCTCGGAAATTCCAGTTTGTGCGGGTCGGCCCAGCTGGCCGTTTTGCTCCAGCTAGGTGACGGACGCGAGGATTAAACCACAGGGAGGTAAATGGAGGCAACGGGGGAACAGGCTGCGGAAACCATTTGGCAGACCAGACTACACATTTGGAACAACGGGAAAATATTGTGCAGGATGCTCAAAAAGGCTGTCCAGCAAGGCCGGAGGCGAATCGAAACCGGAGGCGTACCCTTGGGGGTACGTTGAGGATTTCGATGAGCCGAGAACGAAGCTGGCGGACTTTTTCAGCATCCTGCTAGACGGAGTTATCCATATCGATCGTTCTCCCAGGGAAACCCATTGTTCGAGTAGCCCCGTACTTCCCAGAACCCCTTTTCATCCTTATCTGAAAAGGTCATCTCCTTCACCCACTTGGCGCCTTTCCAGGCATAGCGCTTTGGCACGATGACTCGCACCGGTCCCCCATGTTCTTTCGTGAGGGGTCTGCCGTTCCATTTGTAGGTCAGGAGCACATCCGTATCGTCGCAGGCGTCAAGCGGCAAATTGGTGGTGTAGTCGTCGAACGATTTGAAGAGGACGAACTTCGCTGAAGACAGTGGTTTCACCACGGCCATGATATGTTTGAAGCTGACCCCTTCCCACTCGTTGTCGAATCGGCTCCAGCTCGTCACGCAGTGGAAGTCCGATTGGTTCTTGAATTGGGGCTGCGCCAAGAATTGCTCCCATGTCCAGGTGACGGGGTTGGCCACGGACCCGCCGATGGTCAAGCTCCATTCGGTCAAAGGGACGTCAGGTTTGAATCCCAGATCCAGCACAGGCCAGGTCTCGACCAGATGTTGCCCCGGTGGCAGGCGTTCATCTCCTTCGTAAAACACCTCCCGTTCTTCACCGCCCCGCCGGGCCTTGGCCCACTGTTCTTTGGTCTTGGTTAAACGGCTTGATTCATCCATAGGTTGGCCTCCACGTACAGAGTAGGACAGGAGACGGAGAGCTTACAAGTAGGAAAAGCAGGATTATGAAGAGGGTTGTTGTTTGAGAAGCCTGTCGATCACAGTTTGAAACTCAGCAAGCGGTTTAGCGCCAACCAAGGGGCGGCCATTGATGAAGAACGTCGGCGTGCTGGTAATGCCGAGCGTGAAGCCATCCTGAAGATCCTTGGCCACCTCTTCGCGATAGCGTCCTGTGTCCAAACAGGTCGCAAAGGTGTCCGGCTGAAGGCCCAGTTCTTTTGCCAGGGCAGGAAAGTCCCACCCTTTCCCTGGGGTTTGCCGGTCAAACAGGATGTCGTGGTACTCCCAATACTTGCGTTGCGCTCCTGCGCATTGGGCGGCTTCGGCGGCCTGTGACGCATAGGGATGATTGGGGCCAGGATAGTCTCGATAGACCATGCGGATCTTCTCACCGTAAAGCCGGCGAAGTTCTTTCAGCGTTCCCACGCTCTTTTGACAGTAGGGGCATTGAAAGTCTGAAAACTCTACGAGGGTGACCGGCGCATTGGCAGGCCCGATCGAGGGATCGTCGTCCACGCTGACTGTGAGGATTGGCGGCTCCAGAGCCGGAAGGTTGATGTGAATATCAGCCTGGCGGCGAAGGGAGACCAGCAGCGCCTGCCTGATTCTGGCCTGTTCCTGAAGGTCTTGCGAGGCGCTCTGGCTCGGACTGTCCTGTGTCGTGTCGGGACTCAGACGTTTGACCGGACCCGGGAGGTTTGCAATCCGGGCGACGGATTCCGATTGTGAAGCCTCAGCCAGGAGCTGTGAAACACTCAGTTCCTTTTGGGATGCCTCCGCCGCCAGCAGGGTCTCCTCGATTTTCCGTTGGAGCGCTTGATGCAACAGTTGGCTGCGCTGTTGGTCTGCTTGGTAGAGGGGAAGGGCCGCAGCCTGCTCAACCTCTCGCAAGGTGATCGAGGCTGCCCCTACAGTTGCGACAACCAGATTCCCGGACGTGGATGGCTCCCGCTCATACGATTGGAATGGCCAACGGATACTGTAGAGACCGGCGAAAAGGACGAGGAAGCCAAGCGCGATCAGGATTCTGAAGGTGGGTATCGTGGTCATATGGTAGAGGGCCGTGGTGTCATGTGATGACGGGGATATCTCTGCAAACCATAGCAAACCATCCTCAAAAATCCATGATTTCTTGATAATCCACGTCTGACTCGTCCCAGATCGTCTGTGGCAAGCGACAGCTTCATAGCATCGTGTGCGGCCTGCCCCTCCCAAGAAGTACCCCCCTCGCCCGTATAGCTGCTCCCCCTCCATCCTCGGTATAGGCAAAAAAGCCATCCCATTCTAAGGTGAGTCATGTACGCAGACTGCCGCAGAAATCCGGGTCGAGGCCTGCAGCTGAACGGCAGGATTCACAGGGAGCCTTATATAGGAAACGGCTATGACATGGCTTAATTATTTCTATAACTCCTCGGTGGCCATCCCGCTGTCGCTTGTGGCTCTGGCGGTTGTTAGCCTCCTCAGTTGGAAGAAACGAGGGCATCAGATCATCTTGGTGTTGACCCTATTCTTGTATGCACGGTACTTGGTGTGGCGAGGCCTCTATACCCTGAACACCAGCGATTGGGCTAGTCTGCTGATGAGTTGGACCGTCTATACGGCAGAAGCCTACGCCTTTGTGCAAATCCTCTTGCTTGCCTACCACGCCTGGTCGCCGCTCGAACGCCAACCAGTGCCATTGCGCAGCTATCCGATCGTCGATATCTTCGTCACGGTTGTCGATGAGCCTCTGAGCATTCTTCGCCGCACGCTCATCGGGTGCATCAATCAGGACTATCCCAAGGACCGTTACCGGGTGCATGTGCTCGACGATGGTCAGCGGGACGAGATCAGGGCAGTAGCGGCATCGTTGAACTGTGGATACATCCGCCGGGCGGATCGGCAACATGCCAAAGCCGGGAATCTGAACCATGCCTTGCAAGAAACCTCGGGAGAATTCATTGCGATCTTCGACGTCGATCACGTCCCGACCGGCAGTTTCTTGAAGGATACAGTAGGATTTTTCCAGGACGAACAAGTCGCATTTGTCCAAACGCCGCATCATTTCTACAATGCCGACGTGTTTCAGAGGAATCTGCAACTGGAGGGAGTCCTCAAGAATGAGCAAGCCTTGTTCTATCGCGTGCTGCAAGCCGGCCGCGATCGCCATAATAGCGCGTTCTTCGCGGGAAGCTGTGGGTTGTTCCGCCGTCGTGTGTTGGATGAAATCGGCGGGTTCCGCACCGAGACCGTGACCGAAGACATCCACACGAGCATGGTGATCCATGCGAAGGGCTATCGTTCATGCTATCTCAATAAGGTGCTGGCAGCCGGACTGATGCCGGAAAGCTTCGAAAGTTCGATGAAACAGCGAGTGCGATGGGCGACGGGCCACGTGCAAATCTTCTTTCAGACGAATCCGTTCACCATGCGCGGCCTCACGCTCTCGCAACGGATCGGTTACTTCTCGTCCATTTTTTACTTCCTGCACGGACTGCCTCGGGTCGTCTGTCTCGCTGCCCCATTGCTTGCGCTGCTGCTCGGAATCATTCCTGTCACGGCTGATGTCCCGTCGCTCGTCAACTTTTTCGGATCCTATTATCTGGCGACGCTCGTGATGTTGCGGACCGTCAGCCGGGGTACGCGGAATGCCTTCTGGTCTGACGTGTATGAAACAGCGGGCAGCCTCGCACTGAGTTGGACTGTGCTCAAGACCGCGATACGGCCCTGGAAGAAACGCCCATTCGTCATCACCCCCAAAGGGGTGACTCAAGAAGAACGGCGCGGGGTCTCACGATTTTCCTATATCCTGCCTCACCTCATCATCATGGGGTTGCTCGTGGCAGGACTGGTGACGGGCATCCGCCTCTGGCTGGCACACGTTCCTCCTCCGGGTTTGGAGGTCAGCCTTTTCTGGGGGGCAGTCAACCTCATGTTGCTCGGCGTGGTGATTCTGGCTGCGGCAGAGCTGCCAGAGTGGCGCAAAACATTTCGCATCAGGCACCGGCTGCCCTGTGAGTTGATCGCGGCTGGGGAACAGTTCAGCGGCATGGTGGAAGACATGAATGAAACCGGCGCCCTCATTCGGGTGAATAGGCAGCTGCTGGAAAGCCATGACCATCTGCTCTTCAGCGTCATCACTCCTGTAGGGGACTGTCTCACCATTGAAAGTCGAATGTGCCGCCAGAAACAGGTGTCATCGGACACCGTAGAGATCGGGCTGAAATTCATCGAGATAGACGACAAGACCAGCGACGCAGTGATCGCCGCCGTATTTTCCGACTCCCATGCCTGGAATCAACCCGAAGCCGAGCCAGGGATATTTCAGAGCTTATGGTCTCTGCTGCGTGTATTCAAAAAAGTCGTCAAGCCATCGAGAAAGTCACATCGGAATGACCTTCGTGTTCCGTATCGGAAGAATTGTCGCCTAGTCTTGCCAGACCGTACCCTGGAAGGTACAGTTGAGCAGATTTCAGCGACCGGTCTCTCTGTGAATATCCCTGGAACGGTCGATCTTGTCGGCGAGAATGGGACTCTGTATGTGGAATCTGTTGCATTGAAAGTACGCCGGCGTTGGGCGATGCAGTGCGAAGGAGCAGTGATGGCGGGTTTCGCAATCGAACAGGTGGAGAAGGGAGCAGACCAATGGCGAGAACGCACTTCTCTTGCGGCGTAGCGGTGTGTGTCGCACTGTTGTGGCCCGCTGTCGTGGCAGCCGGGGACGTCTTTACCGGTTATCAAATTGACCATCAGGGCCAATACTACACGTATTTGGGTGTTCGGACGCCGCTCACATCGGGAGAGTCGAACCTCCAACCATTCATTCAAGTCATGGGATCCGGGCTCGGCTACTCGTTTAAGGATAACGGAGCGAAGCGTGATGCCGAGGTTCAGTTTGCATCCCCGGCGGTGGGAATCAAGTTTATTCAGGGGCCATGGAACTTCATTGGGTTTGCCGGCCCTCAGTTTCGGTGGAAACAGGAAGATCGTCCAACTGGGGGCAGAACCAACGAGAACGATGTCGGCGTGCTCCTTCAAGGAGAGGCCTTCCACTGGCATGAGAAAGGAACCTTTCATGCCAGTGCGTCATACACGGATATGGATAGTTTTCTCTGGAGCCGCCTCAGAGCCACCAGGCTGGTCCACAAGAGCGAACAGGGCTGCTGTTCTTCCTATCTTGGTTGGGACCTCGCAGGCATGGGGAACAAGGATTTCTACGCGGTTCAAACAGGCCCGCTGGTTCAAGTGCCGATCGATCGCTTTTACCTGACGCTCAAAAGCGGCTATCAGTACACGCAAGTATTTCATAACGGAGTATACGGCGGAGTCGAACTGTACTTCCCGTTTTAGCCTAGCCTGTATTCTTCATGGCGGTTCCTCGCGAAATCGTTTGGAAGCCAGGCGAGGGGCGAGTGCATAGGGGCAGACGCCCCTTCAGGTCACCCCCCCCTAGTCTCTAGCCCCGTACATCTTGCCTGAACATCGGCGATTGCAGCAGAAACGCTTATGAATAATGCGGGCTAGGCGGTGCGGCGTAAAGCGTGAATCGTGGGCAGGGTCCGAAGGGTGTTCCCTACTTTGTGCTGTGCGCACTTCACTTCGTAGAGGGTCTGCAGATTCATCCAGAGTTGCGCACTCGTGCCGAAGAAGTGCGCGAGTCGAATGGCGGTGTCCCCAGAGATCGCACGGCGCCCATTGAGGATTTGGGTAATGCGGTTGGTGGGCACCTTCAGGTGCCGGGCCAAGGCCGCGGCGCTCAGTCCTAACGCGCTGAGCTCTTCAGCTAAATGCTCGCCTGGATGAATAGGGGTCAAGGACATGCGATTGTTCCTTTAGTGATAATCGACAATTTCAACATTGACTGGGCCTGGCGAGCCTTTGGGCCATTGAAAACAGACTCGCCACTGATCGTTGATCCGAATACTGTATTGCCCTTTCCGATTCCCCTTCAACGCTTCAAAACGGTTCCCAGGTAAGGCCGCCAGGTCTTGAAGAGTCGTGGTGGCTTCGAGCCGATCGAGTTTAAGACGGGCCATACGCTCAATCCCTGTGAAGGCCGAAACCCGCTTCCCATGGGCAAGGTCTGTCGTTCGGCGGTCTGCGTAGCTCACGATCACGTCGTATTCTAGAAAGGAGTACGCGTGACGTCAAGAGTATTTCTTGGTCGTGTTCATAGGGCTTCATCCTGAGAAGGTCGGCTCCCCAATGAGGACTCGAATGGACAGCACAGTGTCCAAATATGGGAAGCAGGGGTGGGTCCTAGCCCACAGTATTCATGGCGGTTCGTCGCGAAAGCGCGCCAACAGGCCAGGCGAGGGGCGCGAGGCTAGGGGCTAGAGGAAGGAGCTGTGTTTCAGACCGGAAGTCTTCGCCTCTAGCCTCGCGCCTCTAGCCAAAATATTGGCGCTTGCAGCAGAAGCGCTCATGAATCATGCGGGTTCGACAGCGGGTCGAGCAATGACACGGCTTTCCCAAATCGGGTCGGAAGGTTCAGGAAGATAAAAGCGGTACGCATTCTTCGCCCGTAGGCGCCCCATTCATCCCACCGTGCAGGCAGTGAAGAAGTAAACCGGGAGGGTCTATTTCTGTAACGACTCAGGTGTTCAGGCTGAAGAGTAAAAACCTTCAGCCTATCTACCTGAGTCGTTACTTTTTTAACCAAGCGCCTGTTAGGCCGCTGTGAGCCTGACTTTTACGACCTTGCCGAGTTTCACATGCTGCTTGGCTTGCCAGAGATCGTGGTTGCACTGCAGGGCAAGCCAACTCTCCGGAGAACGGCCAAGCGCCTTGGAAAGGCGTAGCGCCATTTCAGGGCTGATACGGCTCGTACCCGTAAGAATGCGATTCAGTGTTGAAGCAGCCACACCGAGCTTCCCGGCTAGTTCGCGGCCGCTCAGGTTGTTGGGATTCAGATAGACCTGGATGATGAACTCGCCGGGATGGGGAGGATTGTGCATAGCCATTAGTGGTAGTCCTCATAATCCAAGACGTAGACGTGTCCGTCTTTGAACGTGAACGTGAAGCGCCAGTTTCCAGTTACCCACACAGACCATCGACCGCGCTCCGACCCCTTCAAGGGATGTAGTCGGAATCCTGGAACGTTCATGTCCTCAATGGACAGAGCCGTATCCAAGGCGGCTAACAGCATGCGCAGGCGCTTGGAGTGGTGCGGGTGGATACCCGCCGCGCTTCCCGACTCAAAGAACTTCCTGAGCCCTTTGTGTCGGAATGATTGGATCACATGCCAGGTATAGCATGTTGCGCATCACGCAACAAGGCCGAACGCCAGGCCGAAGCCAAGCTCAGTGGCTTTTGGCCGAACGAGGCGTAAGAGTTGCCACCGCTGGGTGCGGCCAAAAGTCCGCTGGAGCGCTGGGTTGCCTCTGGACGGCTCATCTTCCAAGAACAACGTCAATTCCGGAAAATGGGTATCCCCTTCACGAAGATTTGCCAGGATGCCCCGCTCGGAAGAGCGGGGAGGAATGGCAGCCCGTAGCGAAGCGGAGGCAAATTCCCTCTTGGTTTACAAGAGCCCCGCCTGGAAGGGCAGGGCTCTTTACTCAAGTACGTCAGGATGGGGGCCGACTATCGTATGAATAGGGGGCAGGACGGACAGCAACCGCCTGTTGGTCGAGGCGATGCAAGCGCAATCTCCGAGCATATGCGCGGGCAATCAATCCCTCGGACCAGGTGTCTCGCATGTTTCATCCACCAACGTGACCAGACTTCTCAACTTGAGTCAAAGGGATACCCAGTGTGCACTTTTCAAGTCACGACTCAGGTGCTCAGGCTGAAGGTAACGACTCAGGCTGAAGACTGAAGGCTTTTAGACTGAAAGTTTTGAATGGCTTGACCTGCCTGTCGGCAGACAGGTTCGTGCCTTGCGAGATAATATATAGCCTTCGGCCTTCAGCCTATCTACCTGAGTCGTGACCTATTTTTCACGATGGACAGGTGGATGGCTTGACCCCAGCGATATCCTGGTTGGTCTTCTTGTGTTTCTCAAGCGCGCGTGTTGCCAACGTCAGATTGTCATTGGCTTTGTCGTAGTAGCGCGGGGAGAGCTCAATGGCCTTCTTGAAGCAGGCGACCGCCTGTCTCGCTTCATCGTTGCTCAAGTAGAAGACGCCCAGGTTGTTATACGCTTCCTCTTCGCTGCTCCCACTTCTGAACGATTCCAGCGCGTCATGGTACCGGCGCAGTTTGGCCAGCGCGAGCCCGAGATTATTATGAATTTTCGGCTGGCCGGAACCAGTGCGCAAGGCTCGCTGAAAGGATTGGGTGGCCTCCTCATAGCGTCCGAGGAGATAGTAGGCGAGACCGGCATTGTTGAGGAGCGTGGCTTCATCGGGTCGAACCCGCAGGCCCTGCTCGTATTCGGCGAGCGCGTCCTGATGCCGTTTTTGCCGGTCCAGCAGCATCCCGAGCAAATTGCGCGTTTGCCAGCGATCCGGTTGCAACGTGATCGCGTTCCGAAACGACGCGTCCGCTTCCTCTTCTTTGCCCATCCGGAAATAGGCCTCACCGACTCCTTCGATCGCGAGGGCATCATGATCGTCTCGTTTGAGGACTTCTTGAAAATGTTGGAGCGCATCCTGCGGCAGGCCCTTCTTCAGAAACATGTCTCCGATTTTATAGTGAATGCGAAAGAGGGAGGGATCGGCCTCAACAGCTTTTTGATACTGCACGATGGCCAAAGAGGGATTGCCTTGCTGCAGATACAGATCCCCAAGACGATGGAGTTCGTGCGCGGACAGGTCTTTCGAGGCGTTGCTGATCTGGTCGTCAGATGGCGCCAGGCCAGATTTCTGGCGGTCGAGAACTTGCTGGTACTCCCCCTGGTTGTAGGTCACTTCTCGTTTGGGGCCTGCGCAGCCCCCTATTGAAAAGAAGAGAACGAGGAGACTCAAGCAAAAAGTCCCAGTCGTACTAGCGGTCCGATCTGCCGTCCGTTTCCAGCTCAAAGATAATGAGATGTCCTGAGTATTCATGACACGTCTCCTAAATCTATCGTCATTAAGTGAAGCAATTGATTGATGCCGATGCATCCCGCAGGGGCTAGCGCTTCGGGATCTCTCTTCTTAACGGTGATACTGAAAGAGAACCCCTATTCTGTAAAGCTTTTTCCCCGTTTGGGCGAACCAGCCCGTCTTAACCGGCGAGGGAATTGATGCGCCACGATTCGCGAGGCGGACGCACAAGAAGTGTAGCTAGTGTGCTGTACTGACGTACTTCTGTATGTCATCCGGAAGTGGGCCTCCTCCCCCCCCCCACTGTATGGCTAGGCAGAACAGCGATTCGGTGAGATAGTTCGACCATGACGACGGGGCACTTGGATGGATGGAGTTCATCAGTGTTCGACGGAGTCAGGCAGTCATCACCTCACACAAAGGAGTGTCACATGGTCAAGCACATTGTTCGGTTCATGAAGGAAGAGGACGGCGCCACGGCGGTGGAATACGGGCTGATGGTGGCCTTGATTGCCGTGGTCATTATCGCTGCCGTGACGTTGCTGGGCACCAACCTGGCCGCTAGGTTTAACGCGGTTGCCCTTGCGGTCGGTTCGTAAGGAGCGATGAAGAGAAGGGCGGCGGGAATCTCCCAGCCGCCCTTCTTCAGGTGAAACAAAGACAGCAAAGGACGGGATACCATGGAACAAGTACGGCGGATCGTGAGCGAGGACTCAGGGGCGACATCGGTCGAATATGCCCTCATGGCTGGCCTGATTGCGGTGGCGATCGCGGCATCCGTAGGGGCTCTAGGGTCTAGCCTCATTCCGATTTTCACCAATGCTGCGACTGGACTTGCCGGCAGTTACTGATGAGACCGTCAAAGTGTGCGCGTATAACTTTCTCGAAAGTGCCATTTCTGCGGGAAACCAAGCGATTATTGAGCACAGACTACGCACTATTTGATGGTCGGCTCAGTAACGTAAGAGCACAAAGAGAATGGCAACGATGAGACTCGATATGACAAGCATCATTCTGCTCCTCATCCTGGGGACGGCCATTGCGTCGGATCTCCGCTGGAGAACGATCCCGAATTGGCTGACTGGTCCCTCGATCCTTGCCGGCCTCGGTCTCCATACATTCATGAATCAATGGACGGGATTGGTATTCAGCCTGGAGGGGGCCGCCTTGGGCCTGGGACTGTTCCTCATTCTGTATGTCTTCGGGTGGATGGGGGCAGGAGATGTCAAATTATATGCAGCGGTTGGGAGCTTTCTCGGTCCTGTCCACACGTTGTCTGCTGCCATCGTTGTCGCGCTCGTGGGGGGGCTGTTGGCTTTCGTGATTCTCGGATTTCACCAGGGGTGGCGAAAAACGGGCTTGTGGCTCTGGTCGTATGTGCAAGGCATCGTCTTGACGCGATCGGTGAAAGGATTGGCTCCTGTCCAGGGTACCGCTCCGAAGGTGCCCTATGCGGTCGCGATCGGTCTGGGGACGATCGGGTCCTACTGGTGGCATCCATTAGGGTAAGAACAGGTGAGTCGGTCGCCGGAAACGGTGAAATGGGGTTCTGGCAGGATTCGTAAGGGTTTTTGACAGAAATCAACTTGGCAGCTACGCTTTGGGAGGTATGATGATGAAAAAGTATCGTCCACAGATCTTCTTTGCTGGAGCAGTGGTGATTGGATTGATTACCAGCCTCTTGGTCGTGGGGTGGCTGCGTGATGCAGACCTGCGGCATGTGGCAGAGGCTGCCATTCCGATGGTCTCCACCGGGGAAGTGGTTGTGGCCAAAGCTGACCTGGCATGGGGCACGAAGCTGACACCCGAGATGCTGCAGGTCGTGAACTATCCGGCCGGCAACTTGCCAGTCGGGTACTACAAGAATGTCGAGGATCTGAAGGATGCGGTGCTGCTGCAAAATATGATGACGAACGAGCCCATTCTTCGATCGAAGCTGGCATCGGGAACGAATGTGGGCTCGGGTGTGGCGGCCGTGACCGATCCGATGAAACGGGCGATGTCAGTGAAGGTCGATGAAGTGATCGGGGTATCCGGGTTCATCAAGCCGGGCGACCATGTCGATGTGATGGTGACCATCGAGCCGGACTCACACTCTCAGAATCCGGTTGCCAAGATGATTTTGGGAAATCTCAAAGTGCTGGCGGCCGGCATGCAATTCGAGAACAACGGGAACGAGAAAGATCCGAAGCCGGTTCAGGTGATGACGCTCGAAGTGGACATCGAAGAAGCGGAGAAACTGGCGCTCGCGTCCACTCAAGGGAAGCTTCGCCTTGCGCTGCGGAATCCGCTCAATGTCGAGAAGGTGCTCACGAAAGGCGCCACCGTGGCCTCGCTTCTGGCCTCCTTCCGTCCCAAGGAAATCAAGAAAATGGGCGACTCCGAGTTGTATTCGGTCGAAGTCATCAAGGGCAGCGACCGTAAACAAGTGAAATTCTAAGGGGGAGAGCACCATGAAATACATTACTAGATCGAAAACACAGAACGTGAACGTTGTCAGTGTGCTCGCGGGAACGATCATGGTAGCCGGGTCGCTGTTGGGGCTGCCTCTGCTGGCCGACAGTGCCGTCCCCATGATCTCGGTTCAGGCCGGCAAGACGGCCCAGGCGCTGGATCTCGTGCTGGGGAAGTCGACCGTAGTCGATGTGCCGGTCGCGATCAAGCGGGCCTCTCTGGCGGATCCGGCGATCGCCGATGCGATCGTGCTCTCGCCCAAACAAATTTATGTGACCGGCAAAGGCTATGGATCGACCAACCTGACCTTGTGGGGGAAGGACGATCAGATTCTCGCCATCTTCGACGTGGAGGTGGCGCTCGATGTGGCCCGGTTGAAGGAGCGGTTTAGGCGATTGTTGCCGGAGGAAACCAATCTCCAACTCGTCAGCAGCAACGACCATCTCACTCTCTCGGGGACCATCTCCAGCCCTGCCAAACTGACCCAGGCATTGGCGGTGGCGGAAGCCTATTCCCCCAAGAAGGTGATCAATCTCTTGAAAATCTATCCCGAGCTGCCGAGCGAGGCAAAGACAAATGATCGTGAGCAGGTGTCCGTCGAAGTGATCCGCGGGACCACGGTCAATGCCGTGAAGTTCTGAGCGAAGCAAGAATGCCGTTGGTGGACGTATTCAGCATCCTGTTAGAAAAAGGAGCGATGAGATGAAGAGATCGATAGCCTTTAGTTGTCTCGTCACACTCTGTGCCGCCCTCTGGGCTCCAGGAGTTGGCGCGCAGGGACTGGCCGACTCGAAGGCCATAGCCAGCGAAGCGCAGCGTTTGGAACTGGGCGTGGGAAAGTCCAAGGTGATCGATCTCACCGCGCCGATCAAGCGGGCGTCTCTGGCCAATCCGGAGGTGGCCGACACCGTCGTGCTCTCGCCCAAACAGATTTACCTGACGGGCAAAACGATTGGCGTCACGACGTTGACCCTGTGGAAAGAGAATGGGGACTTGTTTTCTGTCTTCGACGTCAGGGTCACTCCGGATCTGAGCCAACTGCGGGAACAGTTGCACAAGATGCTCCCTGATGAGCAGGACATTCTTGTGATGGCGACACATGATCACATCACGCTGTCCGGGACTATCAGCAATCTGGCGCGTCAGTCACGGGCGCTCGAAATCGCCGAACCCTATGCGCCGAAGAAAGTCGTGAATTTTCTCTCAGTGGGAGGCGCCCAGCAAGTCATGCTCGAGGTGCGTGTCGCCGAAATGAACCGGGACCTCATTCGCCGGATCGGCGTCAATATGAACGGAGTGGGAGCAGGGAACAACTTCGGCGTGACAGCCCTTCACTCCCTCACCAGCCTGGCTGGTCCAGGCGATTTGAGTGGTCCCATGAGCCAACTTGTGTCGGGCGCGGTCAATGCGCTTGTCCGGTTTCAGACCGGCAGCATTACCTGGACCTCGTTTATCGACGCGCTGAAAGAGGAAGATGTGGTGAAAGTGCTGGCGAAGCCGACGTTGGTGGCGGTTAGCGGCCAGGAGGCCCAGTTTCTCTCAGGTGGAGAATTTCCGTTCCCTATTCCTCAGGCATTCGGAGTCGTGACCATCCAATATAAGAAATTCGGGGTGGGGTTGGCCTTTACCCCCACAGTGCTCAGTAACAATCGCATCAGCATGGCGGTGTCTCCGGAGGTGTCTGAGCTGGATTTCACGAACGCCCTCCAGATCCAGGGATTTACGATTCCCACGATCTCCACCAGGCGAGCCACGACCGTTGTCGAACTCGCCGATGGACAGAGCTTTGCCATCGCCGGCTTGCTGCGTGACAACGTGCGTGAACAAGTCCAGAAGTTCCCGGTCCTCGGCGACATCCCAATTCTGGGCGCGCTGTTCAGAAGTTCACGTTTCCAGAAGAATCAGACGGAGCTGGTGATTATCGTCACGCCACACTTCGTCAAGCCGATCGACATGGCCCAGCAGGCGTTGCCGACCGACACGTTTATTGAGCCCAACGATTGGGAGTTTTACCTGATGGGTTGGACAGACGGCCTCGGGTATGCGCCGAAGGCCACCCAAGGCCGTGATGGACGGCTCGCTGAGGCCACGGTGTCCCGGAGACTGGACGGCAGTTTTGGCCACCTGGTTCAGTAGGGGGCATATCAGAGAGAAGCATCGTCAATCGTTCGAGCCATGATGAAGGAGCACGTTATGAAGGGATTGCTGTTTACAGGAATCGGCCTCTCGATCGTCGCGGTTATCTCGGTGGCAGGATGTATAAAACGGCCCACGACGTTGGGGCCGGATCACGGGCTGGCCTATACCATGGCGCGCGACCATCAAATTCTTAATCCGGACGCAGAAAAGCATCTCGATCCCGTTCAGGGGTTGGAAGATGGGGCAGCCGCGAAACACACTATGGAGCGTTATCGATCGTCGTTTGAGAAGCCGGAAGATTATCGAACAACGATCAAGTCTCAGTCGATGGTCGGGCAAGGCGCTGGAAGTAAATAAACAGGGGATAGCGGGAGATGAACATGCGCAAAGGCCTGCGGTCAGAATCGGGTGCGTCGGCTGTGGAGTTCGCCTTGCTGCTGCCGGTGCTCATGATGATCCTGTTCGGGATCATCGAGTTTGGACTCGCCCTGTATCGGCAGGCGATTCTGACGAACGCCAGCCGGGAGGGAGCTCGACTGGGAATTGTCCAATCTGTTCCTGCGATTACCGATGCGCAGATCAATGCCGTGATCAACACCTATTTGACGAATGCCGGGATCAATCCGGGGGATATGAATCCTGCTCCCACTATCACTGGCGCAGGGGGTGTCACAGGCACACCTGTGCGGGTCACGCTTACGCTCCCTTATACATTTGCGGTATTACCAAACCTCACCTCAGTGGTCCCGACGATCAACCTCAGAGCGGTGACGGAGATGAGACATGAATGAGATGCGGTTGGCGCAAAACATACGGCATGCCCTGTGCCGACAGGTATTACTTAAAGACACAAGGGGAGCGGTGGCCGTCACGGTCGCGATCATGCTCGTGGTTTTGCTGTCGTTTGCGGCCCTGGCGCTGGACATCAGCAATGCCATGATCGCGAAGAATGAGTTGCAGAATGTGGCGGACGCCTCGGCTTTGGCCGGGGCCAGGCAATTGGGCGTGATCTATCAAGCCCTGCCGCAAGGAACGCCCTATACGACCTATACCGTCAATCGCAGCACCGTCGAGAATGCTGTCACCGACGTGGCGTTGAGCAATCAAGCGCGCCAGGTGGCGATTGTCATTAACCTTGCCGATATCGAGATCGGTGTCTGGAATGTCGCGCCACGCACCTTGACTCCGCTCACGGTCGTCGGACCCACGGGGGTTCGGGTCACGGCTCGAAGAGACGGAGCAGCGAATGGGCCGGTGGCGACGTGGCTGGCCGGCATCATGGGCATCAACAGCATGAACGTCGTGGCGACGGCGACGGCGGCGTTGACCGGAACGGGAACTCTTTTGCCGGGAGAGGCGAATGCGCCCTTTGGGTTTGACCAAGTGTTTTTCAACGATCCGGCTTTTTGTAATGCCCCGATCCAATTCTATCCGACCACCACCAGTTGCGCCGGATGGCAGACGTTCGATCAAACCCCGCCAAATGCCAATACGGAGAGGCAGATTGTCCAGGGTCTAACCCCCAATCCACCCACGTACACGGCCCCACAAATAACAGTGGGACAAACGCCTCTGCCGTACATCGGAGGGAACCTGGCCTCAGTGTTCCCAAGTTTGATCAATCTCTTCAATGCCAAAAAAGTGCCGGACGCCTCGAGCCCGAGCGGGTCTTGTTGGAATATAACGGTTCCCGTGTATGCAACTGGTAATACGAGTACTTGTAGCAACCCCAATGGTAATTACATGACCGTAGGTTTTGCCACGGCTTGTGTGTGGAATGTGCAGGGTGTCCCTGCTCAGCAGATCAATGCCACGGTGACCTGCGGTGAAGTCACGAATGGAGCAGGCGGCGGCGGATCGTTCGGCACGTTGGGCAGTATCCCGGGGCTCGTCGAGTAATTCATAACAGGAGGATCTGATCAGATGTCGGGACTTGTTACTGTATGGCTGGAATGTCGAACTGAGTCGGTGCGTCGCACGTTTGAGGAACTGCTGGCGCCCCACCGGGCGTTCCTCATCAAGGAATCCGGCGGTCCCACGACTGTCGATGTGGTCTGTGTGGAACTGGATGAACTCAATCCGGAGCGGACCCTCGCCTCGATGAAGGGACTTCTGGAGAAGAATCCCGCGGCAGAAGTCTTCTTGACAACTGCCGGGACGGATTCCCACGTCATGCTGGACGCGTTCCGCATCGGGATCAAAGAGTTTCTCCCCCAGCCGATTAACCGGAAAGAATTCGACGCGGCAGTGAGCCGGCTGAAAGAACGCCTCAAGCTACGGGGGGGGCAGAGCAGTGCTAAGGGTGGGAAGGTCGTGGCGTTCCTGGGTGCCAAGGGAGGAAGTGGAGCCAGCACCCTGGCGGTGAATTTGGCGATGAGCCTCAGACGGCTCCACCAAGAGAAACGGGTGGCGCTGGTCGACTTCAACTTCGATGACAGCGATCTGCCTCTGTTTCTTGACCTCCAGCCGGCAAAGGGCTTCCGGGAACTTGCCGCGGACCTTTCAAGGCTGGATGCGACATTTACGCAGAGTCTCATGAGTAAACACGAATCCGATCTCCATCTCCTCCAATCCGGGCTGGCGGGGACACAAGGGGCACCGGGTGAGCCGATTCCAGGAGGGGCCGCGTCACACACCCTGGAGGTTATGCGGTCGATGTATGACCATGTCTTTGTCGATTGCGGGCATACCCTGAGCCCTGAAACCCGGGAAGCGCTCGATTTTGCCTCGATGGTGGTCTTGGTCACCACCCTCAGTCTTCCTGCCATCCGCCGCGCCAAACAGTATCTTCACGTCATGAGGGATGCCGGGTTCGACCGTGACAAAGTCACGATCGTGGTGAACCGCTATCAGTCATCGGATGCCGAACTGCTCCAACATGCTGAAGGCCTCTTTGAGCAAAAAGTTGGCTGGTTGGTGCCGAACGACTATCCGATGGCCAGCAGCTCGCTGAACAAAGGCGTGCCGCTGACCGTGCATGCTCCGCGAGCGGCTCTGACGCAATGGTATGTCACGCACGCGGCGACGTTGGTGGGAGAACAGCCGGTGAATGGTGTCGGAGGCGAGGTCGCAACAGCGCAGAAAGATTCCCTCCTCTCGCGCTACTGGGGAGGATTGACGTTCTCGGCGAAGGCCAGAAGTTAGTCTGCCTTCTCCTTCGCCGAATACCCCGTAGCTTGGCCTACTCCGACGAAGCGGCTGCGAAGGCCGGGCTGCGGGGAGCTTCATCGCGGATAGCTGGACCACGTACGAAGGGAGACCGATTGTGTTAAGCGCCAAACCGATTGATCAGTCCGGGCAGCAAGTCTATTACGAGGACCTCAAGGCCAAGGTGCATAACCGTGTCATCGAGTTGCTCGACCTGACGGTGGTCAGTTCGATGAAGCAGGAGCAGCTAGAGCAGGAGCTCACTCGCTTAGTCGAGCAAATCTTGCAGGAGGACAAAGTCGCGCTCAATCAGCGGGAGCGTGGGCAAATGGTGCAGGATATTCTGGATGAGGTCACCGGACTTGGCCCCTTGGAGCCGCTGCTGAAAGATCCGACGATCAACGACATCCTGGTGAACACCCATGCGCGAGTCTATGTCGAGCGATACGGGAAGCTGGAGCGCACGGCTGTCCGGTTCCGGGACGAGACACATCTTCGAAGAATCATCGAGCGCATTGTGGCGCGGGTGGGGCGCCGGGTCGATGAGTCGTCTCCCATGGTGGATGCCCGTCTGGCGGATGGATCGCGCGTGAATGCCATTATTCCTCCTCTGGCAATCGATGGTTCTTGTGTGTCGATTCGCAAGTTCAGCAAAGATCCGTTGCAAGTATCCGACCTGATTGAGAAACATTCTTTCACGCCTGAAATTGCCGAGTTGTTGCGGGGGATCGTCCGGGCCCGGCTCAATGTGTTGATTTCGGGAGGCACCGGCACCGGGAAAACCACGATTCTCAACATCCTGTCGGGATTTATCCCGGCGACGGAACGCATCGTCACGATCGAGGATGCGGCTGAACTGCAACTTCGACAAGATCACGTGGTCCGGTTGGAGACCAGGCCGGCCAATATTGAGGGCAAGGGAGAATATTCCCAACGCGAACTCGTCAAGAACGCGCTCCGTATGAGGCCCGATCGCATCGTCGTCGGCGAGGTGCGCGGCGCAGAAACGGTGGACATGCTTCAGGCGATGAATACCGGCCACGATGGGTCGCTCACAACCGTGCACGCCAATTCCGCCCGCGACGCCTTAACCAGGATCGAGACGATGGTGGCCATGGCAGGCTTTGATTTGCCGAGCAAGGCGCTCCGGCACTACATCTCGTCCGCTCTCGACGTGATTGTGCAGCTCTCGCGTCTGTCCGATGGATCTCGAAAAGTGGTGAGTGTGCAGGAAGTGTCCGGCATGGAAGGCGATGTGGTGACGATGCAGGAAATCTTCACCTTCGAGCAGACTGGCGTCGATCAAAACGGGAAGGTCAAAGGACGGTTCCGAGCGACCGGTATTCGGCCCAAGTTCGCTGAAAAGTTTCAGTCCATGGGGATCCAGATCCCCAATGAACTGTTCGATGCGGCCAAGGTGTATGAATGTTAACCCCATTGATCGGCTTTGGCATCTTTATCACCATCGTCCTCGTATTCGAGGGGTGTTATTACTTTGTTTATTCGAGGTCACGCGGCGCCAAAGATCAGCAGCGTGTGAAGGAGCGGTTGCAAAGTTGGACTGAGCGGCCGGATCTGAATACCACTTCAGGCCTTGTTCTGAAAAACACGTATAGTGAGATCCCGTGGCTCAACGCGCTGCTGGCCAAGCTGAAAGAGGGACAGTATGCCGGCCGGCTTGCCAAAGCTCATGATCAAGCCAAGGCTCCCTACTCGCTCGCAGTCTATATGCTGGCCTCGGTGTTCCTGGCCGTTCTTGGTGGATTGTTGGGAAGCAGAGTGATCTTTGGGCAGCCGTACATCATGCTCGGCTGTGCCGGATCTGCAATGCTCCTGCCGTGGGGGTATCTCTACTATCGGAAGTGGCGTCGAATTGGCGAGATTCATCGACAACTCCCGGACGCCCTTGAGCTGATCGGAAGGGCGCTCCGTGCCGGGCATGCCTTGTTTGTCGGTATGAACATGGTCGGCAGCGAGATGCGGGACCCCATCGCGGGCGAATTCCAGCGAGGATCTGACGAGATCTCCATGGGGGTTTCCGTGCCGGATTCCATGAGCCATCTGGCCGACCGGGTTGAATTGATGGACGTAAAGTTCTTCGTCACCTCCGTCAACATTCAACGTGAAACGGGTGGCAATTTGGCAGAAATCATCGATTCGCTGAGCCGGTTGATCAGGAAACGCTTTGAGATAAAAAAAAGGGTCAGCGCGTTGTCCGCGGAGGGACGGATTTCCGCCGTTATCTTGATGTCGTTGCCCTTTGGCATAGCGCTGGCCCTCCACTTCGTCAATCCGGAATACCTGACGCCGCTCTTTACTGACCCCATGGGTCAGACGATGCTCGCTGGCGTGGGCATTATGATGATTCTTGGTAGCATTGTGATGAAGCGACTGATTAACTTCAAGGTGTAACGAAGGACACGCAACATGGATATGACCTGGATTATCAGTTCTCTGATCTTCGCGACGGTGCTGCTGGCCAGCATGGGATTGTACCTTGTCATGGGATCGCGGGCGACCATGAAGGTCATCAAACGCCGTGCTGAAGGTCAGATTGGCGTTGCGGCTTCTGACAACGAATCCATTGGCCTGAGTGTCAAAGACAAACTTCATTCGTTGCTCACCCGTCTGGGAGAGGCGAACACACCATCCAATGAATCGGAAGTCTCGGCCATCCGTGGCGAGCTGGTGTCTGCCGGCTACCGGCATGCCCAAGCTCCGATCTTATTCATGGGCGCCAAGCTCCTCTCCGGTATCCTCGCTCTGGCGATCGCGATACTTCTTCCGGCGAAGCTGCTGGGGTTCCCAACGGTGACTGCTCAGTTGGTGATCTATGTCGGCGCTGCCTCGGCGGGATATTTCCTCCCGATGTTGTGGCTTCGCTATGCGATCAGCGCGCGAAAAGAAAAACTTCTAGACGCATTTCCTGATGCGTTGGATTTGATGGTGGTTTGCGTTGAGGCTGGGTTGGGTTTGGATGCGGCGATCAGCCGCGTGAGCAAGGAAATCCGGTTTGCCCATCGGGAATTAGCGGAGGAGTTCAATCTGGTGTCGCTCGAACTGCGCACCGGGTTATCTCGTACCGATGCGCTCAAGAATCTGAGCCGACGTGTCGACCTGGAGGAGGTCGGTAGCCTTGTCGCACTGTTAGTTCAAACGGACAAGTTTGGGACGAGTGTGGGGCAAGCGTTGCGTGTCCATTCGGATGCGATGCGGGTCAACCGGCAACTTCGAGCAGAGGAGCTCGCGGCCAAGCTGCCGGTTAAATTGCTCTTCCCCTTAGTCTTTTTCATCTTCCCGAGTTTGTTTGTGGTCGTCATCGGACCTGCAGCGATCAAGATTGCCAGGACTTTGTTGCCCACGCTGGGCGGCCAGTAACAGGCTGCGGAAGAACTCTGTGGGCACGCCTGAATATCATTGGTCTGTACGTCCGGGACAACAGGAGCACACCACGCAGGATGCTCAAAAAGTCCGTCCAGCAAGGCCGCAGCGAGCGAAGAGGCGAGGCGTACGCTTCGGTACGTTGAGCCTCTGAGCGCGGCGAGAACGCCGCTGGCGGACTTTTTCAGCATCCTGCTAAGTTGGAGCGTTGCCACTGAAGCATTCTCAGCCAGACAGTGCGATGAAGCTGCTCGAAATGCGTGCGTTGCCGGAGGGCGGCTTCCCGTCCAGGAGCGGCGAACCATTTCGTTGTGATGCCACCGCATGGGCGATGCTTCCGCTTCTGTTTTTCAATCCACATCATTCCCTTCTTGGCTCAGCCGGGACTCGTCTCGCAGAAGCTCAAGCTGGGGATGGATCTGTCAGTATCGCGCTGGACCATACGGATGCCTACTGGCCTACCGCCATTAGCGTGCTTGCCTGGAGCCGTTCACCAGTCCATGCGTCTCACCGGCATCGCGGTGTTCAGTTCCTTCTAGAGACGACCGGAAGACATTTTAAAAAGGAACCTGATTCTCCAGTTCAGCATGACTCCAGTATCCCTGGATGGTCTTGGATTGCAGACACGCACTCATGGGTGGAGCCCACGGCATTGGCGGTGTGCGCGTTGAGAAACAGCGGCTTCGCCCAGCACCAGCGGGTTTCTGATGGAGTTCGCCTGTTGCTGGACCGTCAGCTTCCGAACGGTGGGTGGAATTACGGCAATACGAAAGTTTTCGGCGTTGAATTACATCCGGCTCCGGAAAGTACTGGTGCTGCGCTTCAGGCGGTGGCCGGTCTTGTCCCCTATCAAGAGATTAAGAAGAGCGTCGACTATCTGAGGGCCGAGGTGGATCGTGCGCGCACTCCGATTGGTCTTGGATGGGGCTTGCTGGGCCTGGGTGCGTGGGGTGAGGCCCCGCAGGGGTCGAGTGACTTGATTCATCAGGCGCTTGGGCGGCAGGAGCGCTATGGTCCTTACGATACGTCTTCTCTGGCCCTGCTGTTGTTGCCGTTGGTGGCTCCAGGGGGGATCCTCGAGGTTCACAATGAACGCCCACCAATGTGATGGGCTAGGTTGATAGGCGTTTGAATGGCACACTCACAGACGATGATCGGTCATGGGGATGGCGGATGGACCAGACGAGAATTTCTCTATGCGCTCGCTGGGGGGATCGTGCTGGCGTCGGGGATCTCGGCCGGTCGGTGGTATTTTCGACCCAGACTCCAATCTGAGGCGTTTGTCGCGAAAGCGAGTGACTATGGAGGGAATCTCTCCGGGCTTATGGTGGAGGGGTTCCGTGAATTGGGAGTCGCTCCAGAAGAGATTCGTGGCAAACGGATCTTACTGAAGCCCAATCTTGTTGAAACTTCAATGGGGGCGCCGCATATCAACACGCATCCCTTGGTTCTGCGTGGTGCGATCGAGGCGTTTCTCCGCCTTGGCGCGGCGACAGTCATGGTGGCCGAGGGGCCTGGCCATCGTCGTGACACACTCGCGGTCTATGAAGAATCCGGTCTCGCTGATGTGCTGACGGAAGATCGCATTCGGTTTCACGATCTCAACTATATTACCGGCTATACGGTTCAGAACATCGGGCGTCAATCTTCCTTACGAACCTTGACGTTCCCCGCCCTCTTCAAGGAAGTCGATTGGATCGTGTCGGTGGCGAAGATGAAGACGCACCATTGGACAGGGGCGACGCTTTCCATGAAGAATCTGTTCGGCGTGATGCCCGGCATTTATTATGGTTGGCCGAAGAATGTGTTGCACCATGCCGGCATCGAGAATTCGATTTTGGACATCAATGCGACACTGAAACCGCATTTTGCCATTGTCGACGGCATTGTCGGAATGGAGGGTGATGGTCCGATCATGGGCGACCCCAAGAAGGTTGGGGTGGTGGTGATGGGGCGTAACCTTGCGGCGGTCGATGCGACCTGCTGTCGAATTATGGGCATCGACCCTCATAAAGTATCCTATTTGGAGAGGGCCGACAACTGGCTGGGACCGATCGCCGAGGGATCGATTGAGCAGCGCGGTGAAGCGATTGCCGCCGTGCGAACGAATTTTAACCTCATCGATACGATTCCGGCTCAACAGGGCATTCGACTCGTATGAAGAGGTGTGTGATGAAACTGTTTGTTTTGCTTGTGCTCTTGATGTGCCCTGCTGCCGTGTATTCAGCGGAGACTGAACCGCCGAAGATTTCAGCCGAGGAACCGAAACTCCACGATCACTTTGTGGGGATGCAGCAGACGCAGGAGCGATTATCGCAACGTTCGCCTGAGGAACAGAGTCGGCTTCAACCGCAGATACGGCGGGCCGAGCTCCAAGCGTGCCAGCGACTCAGGAAGGACCGGCAAGAGGGGGTGCGGGATGATGACTATCGTCGCCAGGGTGGGGATGAATTCGTCGCGTACGCGCTGCAGTTCGAACGCTATTGCGAGACGCTCCGCTAAGCAATTCGACAGGCTCAGGGCGAGCGGGCTTCAGGGCTATCGTTCGTGGTGAGCTTGTCGACCGCTCGACTGAGTTCGTCGCAGGCCATGAACGGCAGCATACGCACTATTTGTCGGCGGGCTCAGTACGTAGCTTCTCAAGCCGGAGGGGTATGAATACAGGGCGCTTCAATCTGGTGATGCTTATCTGTGCCTGCTCAGTGGTTTTCACGGGGGCAGCGGGTGGAGAGGCGTTTGCCGCAACGAAGAAGGGGAAGGAGCCGGTTCCGGCTCTCGTGGTGACCACACCCCTAACGCTGCCGGCTGAGCCAAGTCAAAAGGCCGTGAGCCTACGCGCCAAGAAAAGCGGGACTCCTCCTGCTGTTCTGGAGCGTCAACCTGGGGCTATTCAGAAGCAGACCCAGCAGGCACCGACCGAGTCCAAGAAGACAGGCCGTAAGGGCCACCGTCAGGTAAAAGTCAGCAAAAAGATCCCGCCGAAAGCTGTTGTGCAGCCAAGAACCGATCTGATGTACTACGGTCTACTGGAAGGTCCCCAGCGCTACGATCCTCGCCGGAGTCATCTTGGTGCAGGCGTTCCGGACCCGAACACTCCTGAATTGACCCACGACCATTTTCAAGAGCTCGATCGTAACCAAGACGGGAAGGTCGATCCGGTCGAGCGGGCGTTCGGCCGGCCCGATATGGATAGGGACCTGCACAGTCACGGGTCACGATAGCCGGTTCTGCTGCTTCCTTCGGTTCTTACCCCACATGATTCATGACGGTTCGTCGCCCTTCGACAAATCTCAGGGTCCCGAGCACAGTCGAGGGACGAAACCGCGCAGTTGCCTTGCGAGATGGGTACGCGGAGCCATGAGACCCCGAGGTGTACGTGCACCGTACGTCGAGGGGGCGAATGGCGAACCTGCCGGCCGAAGGCTCGTCGCAGCAACGAATCCGCGATTGCAGCAGAAGTGCCCGTGAATCATGCGGGGTAACACCCCGTCACTTTTCGAGCGCACGTCGTAGACCGAGAGGGTACAGCAACGCTTCGCCGACGATCCGTGAGACGTCATGCATTTTGAAGGAAGCGTGTTTGCAGTCCTACGTTTCACCGTTCACGTCTTGCTTTTCACGGTTTTCCGGACTGTCGCTGTAAGACCGTAGGACTTCGAACGACTGAGAAACAGCCGGCCGCATTGACAGCTGGAAAAGGAGTCCCCATGATACAGCAACATACCGCCATGACAAACGACCTATCATCTGCTGAAGCAAAGAGCGGGCTCAGTGCCGGGAAAATTGCGGTGGTCCTCGCGATTGGAGTTGCGCTGGCCGCTTTTTTCTATTTCGATCTAGACCGACTCCTCTCGTTGCAGGCGCTCAAGGAGCATCGCGATGATCTCTTGGCATTTACCGAAGCGCGTTCTGCCGTCGCTGCCGTGTTGTTCGTCTTGACCTATGTGGCCGTGACGGGGTTCTCACTCCCCGGCGCCGTGATCCTGACACTCGCCGGCGGATTCCTCTTCGGATTCGTGTGGGGTACGCTGTTCGTCAACGTGGGAGCTACAACAGGCGCGACGCTCGCGTTTCTCTCATCCCGCTACCTGTTGCGTGATTGGGTCGAACGGAAGTTTGGAAAGTGGTTGGGCCCGGTTCAGCAGGGCTTTACGAACAATGCCTTTAGTTATCTCCTGACTCTCCGGCTGATTCCGCTCTTTCCGTTCTTTGTGGTCAATCTGGTGTCCGGCCTGACTCGCATGAATGTCGGCACCTACGTCGTGGCGACGGCACTCGGGATTATCCCTGGTTCCTTCGTCTATGCCTACGCGGGTCGGCAACTCGGCACGATCAATTCGTTGAAAGACATTGCGTCCCCTGGCGTGATCGGGGCATTTGTGTTGCTGGGGCTTCTGGCGCTGGTGCCGAGCCTCTACAAGAAGTGGTCTGGGAAACCGGCAAATCCCGTGAAAGGTGAAAGGTGAAGCGTGAGGCGTAGAAGCAACGTGAGAGTGATGCGATGGTCACACAGTCGTCAGAGAAGATCGTTGCGATGAGTCAGCGTGAAGAGAGCCTCATGCTGCCGAACGACGAGCATAACCGCACGCTTGTCGGCAACGTGCATCCCTCGAACTGGGTCAATCCTGAACCGGCTGGCCGTTATAATATTGTGGTGATTGGGGCTGGGACAGCGGGATTAATCACCGCCGTCATCGCTGCGAGTCTAGGGGCCACAGTGGCCTTGATCGAAAAACATCTGATGGGTGGCGACTGCTTGAATGTCGGCTGTGTGCCATCGAAAGGCCTCATTCGCGCGGCAAGGGCCTGGGCCGATTTGCGCAATGCCGAGGAGTTCGGTCTGCATATTCCTCCCGGCGTGAAGTACGACTTTGGCGCGGTCATGGCGCGCATGAGAAAACTGCGGGCGCGGATCAGCCACAACGATTCAGTGCATCGCTATACGAAGTTGGGCGTGGACGTCTACATCGGCAGCGGACGCTTTACCGGCGCCGATACCATTCAGGTCGAAGGGCCGGCAGGCAATCGCACCCTCACCTTTGCGAAGGCGGCGATCTGCACGGGGGCACGGGCGTCGGTGCCACCGACACCTGGATTGAAAGAGGCAGGCTATCTCACCAATGAAACGGTGTTCTCGCTCACGGAACTGCCGCCACGCATCGGGGTGATCGGCGCCGGCCCCATTGGGTGTGAGTTGGCTCAGTCGTTTGCCCGCTTCGGGAGCCAGGTTTCCCTCATTGAGTCGAGTCACGGCATTTTGCCGAGGGAGGACCGCGATGCAGCCGAGATCGTCGAGCAGCAGATGTTGCGTGACGGGGTGACGCTGCTCTGTTGCAGCAAGGATTTGAAGGTACAGAAGACGGAGGCAGGCAAGCGGCTCACGGTCGAATCGCATGGCCGGCAGTACGATGTGACGGTCGATGAGATTCTGGTCGGCGTGGGCCGCACCCCGAATGTCGAGGGCATCGGGTTGGAAACGGTTGGTGTCGAATACGATAAAAACGGCATCAAGGTGAACGCGCGACTGCAGACGACGAATCCCAAGATCTTTGCGGCGGGCGACATTTGTTCGCGCTATAAATTCACTCATGCCGCCGATGCGATGGCGCAGATCGTCATCCAGAACGCGCTGTTTCCTCATCCATTCGGCCTGGGCTATGTCGGCGTCGAATCCTTGATCATGCCCTGGTGTACCTTCACCGAGCCGGAAATCGCGCATGTCGGGATGTACGCGAAGGAGGCAAAGGAGAAGGGGGTCGAGGTCGAAGCCTACACGTACAACCTGGATGAGGTCGATCGCGCGATCCTCGATGGGGAAGACAAGGGTTTCGCAAGAATTCATATCCAAAAAGGCACGGACAAGATAGTGGGGGCCACGATCGTGGCGGCCCATGCAGGCGATATGATCAATGAATTCTCTGTGTTGATGAAGGCTGGTGCAGGAGCGAAGACGATCGCCGGGACGATCCACCCCTATCCGACACAGGCTGAGGTCAATAAGAAGGTCGTGAATCTGTGGCGTAAGGCGCACTTTACGCCACGGACGAAGAGTCTGTTGATGAAGTTGTTTGCGTGGATGAGGAGGGGGTGAGGGAGGGGCGATTATCCCAGTGCTCGCGCAACGCGCGGCCTGAGAAGGCCCTCGTTGGACGCGCGCACGTATGGATAACCCACCCTCCCTCACTGCAAAAATGGATGGGAAGAAGGGTCTGGAAGTCCTGCTGAATGTGAAGGGGATGAGAGAGGGGGTGGCCAGGTGCCCTTTTTGCTCGCAGAACGCGTACGCTCAGAAGGTGCTCGCTTGGGACAAGAGCGCGTCTTGGCGCGCTCGGGGTTGGGCGGGTGAGAATGTTGCGCGCAGTAAAGGGCAGCCTTGGCCACTCCCTCAGATAGAGGTATAGGAGATCAGAAGGCCCTCGCTCGGGTTAATGGCACGTCTCGGCGTGCCAGTGGGTGGGCGGGTGAGAAGGACGCGCGCACGTACGGATAACTGACCCTCCCTCACTGTAGAATTGGATAAGGGGGAAGGGTTGGGAAATCCTTGCAGAATGCGAAGAGGATGAGAGAGGAAGTGGCCCGGTGCCATTTTTGCTCGCAGAACAGAGGAGGGGATGGAGCCTGATGATCTTCAGTGCTCGCGCAACGCGCGGCCTCCGAAGGATGGGAAGGGTAGCCTGGTCGTCCTCCTGCTCGCGGAACGCGCACGATAGGAATGTGCTCGTTCGACGCGCGCAATCGAGGATCAACCAGGCCACCCTTGAAATGAAATGAAGAATTGGGAAGACGCGCGCAGTGGAAGATCATTCAGCCCCCATCCCTGAAAAGAGAACGAGCAAGCTTGGAGGGAGCATGTATATCGTTCGATGCGCTCAGTCGAAGGCAGACCACGTCCGCCCTGATGGAGGGGATGAGACGGTGTTATGTGGATCCGCCTAATCATTGTTAGGTCGACAACGAGCATCGCGCTTGCGTGAGGAGTGAGCATCAAGCCTGAATGGTGGACGCCATCGATGACTTGGACAACTGAAAGCTCGCCATTGGAAGAAATCGCGCTCGAGCGTGCTGCAGACGCGCTGAACCAGTCGCTAGATCGGCGCGTTCGCGTGTCAGTACAGATGCGCGTCACCGCGTGCGTCCGCGACGCACTCAGTTTCATGACGCTTCTTCGTCAACTTGAAGCTGACGAGATTGGACGCTCGGAGAAGCAGGTCAATGGCATACCTCACTGGGATAGCCAAATGTCCTTTCAGTTCGCTGCCGGGATGAAGGCCATGTACTACTTCGTGCGCGCGCTCCATGATTCGGTCTATGCCGCATTACTAGAGGCGACTGAGCAGCGTGCAGGAGCGTATTCGTCGATGCAGGCCTGTGCCAAAAAGGCAAGCAACCCCATTCGTCCGCTGATCGACCAGGCGTTACCAGACTACTTCGAGTGGTTTGCCGACTTTCGTGACATCCGCAACGACATGAAACTCGGTGCCTCAACAGCATTTGGATTCCGCGGCGCTGTGGGAGGGAGGCAAGTGCGGCTCATTCTCCAGAACGTTGATGACGTCAAACGACATGTCTCAGGCGGGCGGGAATTATCTCTTGTCGACATCGACCGCTGCCTCACGCATAGCGCCAAACTTTTGCAGTTTGCAGCGGATTACATCAGTCATGCTGCTCAAGCGTAACCAGACACGGTCTAACAACCATGTGGAGGCGACGCATCGCGTCGACTCAACGGCTCCGCAGATGGTCCTCCGCTTCAGCTAACCCGCGAAGCGCGACCCAACCAGCAGTTGCAGCGGATGCCGCTGATCCGTGGAACTGTTAGGCCGCAAAGACATATGGCGGCTTGTGTGTTTGTGCGCAGAATAGCGAACTGGTATTCTGATCCAATGAAAGTTAGTGAAATACTTCAAATGCTTAAGGGTGATGGGTGGGTGCTTGTCGCCACGCGTGGCAGCCATAGGCAATTCAAACATCCAAGGAAGGTTGGCCGTGTAACGGTCGCGGGAAAACCCGGCGATGATCTTGCGCCGGGAACGCTAAATAGCATTCTCAAACAATCCGATCTGAAGAAATGAGGTTCAGATGCGATACGCAGTCGTGATTGAAAAAGCCACAGATAATTATTCAGCGTATGTTCCAGATCTACCGGGTTGCGTTGCTACCGGCGCAACAATAGAAGAGGTAGAGGCGCATATACGCAAAGCAATCGAATTCCATCTCGATGGTCTTCGCGAAGACGGGACTCCACCTCCTGAGCCATTAAGCCATGTCGAATACGTTGAAGTTGCAGCATAACCCTGGGGCCAACACGAACCTTTGGATCGCTGCGCAACCCTTGCCCGGTGACACGAACATTGAGCTGGTGATTCGCGTCGCCTCAACAGCCTCGAGGATGGCGCTCCGCCAGCTGTCCCGCGAACCATGCCTGCCTTCAAAGAGGGGAAGGGTAAGATGCTGGTTGTGACGGGCGTACTCCTCGCGACGTGGTTGTTGATTCCTCCGGCATACCTCTGGGCAGAGAACGGGGCAGTGCTTGAAGTGGGTAAATTCTCAACTAGTCAGATCGGGCAGGCGATGCCGGATGGATGGAGGCCGCTCACGTTCAAGAAGATTCCCAAACATACCTCTTATGAAATGGTGAAGGATGGAGGGGTGACGATCGTGAAGGCTGTGAGCGAGGCTTCGGCTTCCGGGCTGACCAAGCCGGTGGTGATCGATCCAAAGGAATACCCGATTGTCAGATGGCGCTGGAAAATCGACAATGTGCTGAAGGGCAGCGACGTGACCCTCAAGGAGGGCGACGACTTTCCGGCTCGGCTTTATATCACCTTTGCATACGATCCCGACAAAGTCAGCTTTGGCAAGAAGCTCAAGTACAAGGCCGGCCAGGTGATCTTCGGGGATATTCCAATCGGGGCGATCAACTACGTTTGGGAAACGAAGACACCGGTCGGCACGATTATCGACAACGCCTATACGGATTTTGTCAAGATGGTCGTCGTCGAGAGCGGCACTCAAAAAGTAGGCATGTGGATCGACGAAGAGCGGAATATTTACGAAGACTACAAAAAAGCATTCGGGGAGGAGCCACCGATGATCAACGGCGTCGCGATTATGAGCGATACGGACAATACCAAGGAACAGGCCACGGCGTACTACGGCGATATCGTCTTTCAGAAATCGGTGAAGGCACCGACTCAATAACCCTGTGTCGCTGCCGACACATCACGAAGGGGCCGACCTGTTTAGGGCTGGCCCGTTTGTGGACCGCATCGTGTGTGTGGTGGCTGCGCAGAATCGAAATGGCGGTTACTGAATGGAATTCGCGAAGCTGCCTCGCGTGATTTCAGCGCGGACCCTGTCCCCGACCTTTTTCTTATTGATGTGCTTGGTGCCTTGTCCAACGTGTAGTGTGACTTGATTACCTTCGTAGTCCTCAACCGTGTAGATAGTGCCCTCGACTTTCTTCATGGTTCCACCGATGGTTTTCCAGGCTGGGCCCGGCTGGGTGTCGTGGTGGGAGGCCTTTGGCCTATCGTGTTGTTCGGGGATATGACCGGACGTCTTGTTGTGAGAGTCTTTGGCCAGCGCTGGGGTCGTCGCCAATGCCACAATGGCCATGGTGCTCACCAGCACCGAGAGAATCGTTGTTTTTGCCTTCAGCATCGCGACCCTCCTTGCAAGGTGATGGACAATTTCAACCCAGACATTCTCAGCAAGGTATATGCCGGAACCTAGCGCGAAATCGATTTAGGAAGTTCAGTAGGTTAGCGGCGTTGGTCAGGAAAGGATCTCGAATTGCAAAGGAGAAAGGAAAAAAACGGCGTAATCCTGTCCAAATATGGCCGTACTTGCCGATGCGAGGCTCGATGATGGCAGCGCCCTTCACGGCCCTGAACCGAGTGCTCACACCCTTCACGAACCTCATGGCGGGTCGGCCGGTGTTGGCCACATTTCAGGTCAATCTCCGATGCAATTCTGCCTGCGGGTATTGCGACCTTCCGCTTAATGTCGGTCGATATGAGATGACCAGAGAAGAAATCCAGGGGGTCTTCTCCGGTCTCTATCGTGACGGTGTGCGATTTGTGCTGGTACAGGGGGGCGAGCCGTTGTTGCGGCGAGATTTACCGGAGATTCTTGAAGACCTTTCGGCGATGGGCTTCCAACTCACGCTGATTACAAACGGCACGAAGCTCACGACGCATCTGGTCGAGCGACTGGGTCGGCTGCCGCTGGCCATCTCGGTGAGTTTGGACACGTTGGATCGAGAGAAGTATCGTCAGATACGTGGCGCCGATCAGTTGGCGCAGGTCTTGGAGGGCATGGCTCTCTTGAAAGATTTTCGCCCTCCAAAATTTCTGACCTGTATCGTGAGCGAGGTCAATCGAACCGAGGCGCCGGAGGTCGTGCGATTTGCGCGGGAGCAGGGGTTCCTGCCGGTTGTTGGCGCCTATCATTGGAACGTCGGAACCTATGGCAGGCCTGATGAACTGCTCATGTACGATCGATCGAGTGCCGCCGCTGTGTTCAGCGGGCTCCTGGACGACGAGCTGATTCCTCCCGGTTACCTCAGGAAATTTGTCGAGGACAATGTGCGCTGGTTGCGCGGGCAGAAGCTAGAGCCCTGCGATGCGGGGCGGTACAGTGTGGCGATCGATGCCTCAGGCAATGTGTCTCCCTGTCTCGCATTCCCTTCCGTAGGGAACTTGCTCGAATCGCCGCTCAGTGAAATATTATCTCGATTCAATCGACAAAAGATTCAAGCCTGTTCCGATCAATCGTCGTGTAATAGATTGGATGGCCGAGTGATTGGGTCTCTCCTCCGACATCCGATCACCGCGTTGCGCACACCGGTATCCTGGTGAGGATATAGAGACATGAAGACATGGTGGATGGCGATGGCGGTGGTGACGGTCCTGGTGGGTTGCTCCACCGTGCCAACGTCGTTCACCCCCACCAGGCCACTCCCCCCCGCCGAGTTCTCACATCAGGTCTTTGCCATTGTGGTGCAGACCCACGTGCGCAATGGACAGGTGAACTATCCCGTCATCCAGGTGGACCGGCGCTTCACCCAGTATCTCGACCAGCTGGATCGCGTCGATCCGACTAGCCTGTCTCGTCAAGATCGCTTGGCGTTCTGGATCAACGCCTATAATGCCTATGCGATCAAGGGTATTTTGGATGGCTTTACCCCCAGCACCTTGGTGGGCCGTTATCGTTACTTTATTGGGCGGGAATACCCTGTCGGTGGGACGTCCGTTAATCTCTATGGCTTGGAGCGTAAGATTCTTATCGCCCAGTTCCATGAACCGCGTATCCACTTTGCGATCGTCTGTGCATCGACATCATGCCCCAAATTACAGCCCTGGACGTACGGGGGTGCGGAGCTGAACGGGCAACTCGATCACGCCGCCCGAGAATTCATCAACGATCCGACGAGGAACCATTTTGACCGCGAGAAGAAGATCGCCTTTCTCTCCAAGATCTTCGAGTGGTTTGCCGAAGACTTCACGGCCCAGGCCGGATCGTTGTCTCGGTATGTCGCGCAGTACGTGGCTGATCCGGACCTCGCCCGCGATCTCACGTCCACACCATATCGGGTCGAATTTCTGGACTACGACTGGAGTCTGAATGGGACGCCACCGAAATAGGCCGTCATGGTGATCCATCCACACGAAAAAATACCGATCGCACGCCTGCTGACGTTTCTTGAGCATGGCGAGCGCCTGGCGAATGAATGCGCCAAGGCACAGGCTGCGCTGACGCCGGATGTCGGATCGCGTCGCTTCCTCCTCAGCCAAGCTCGTCAGGAAACTGCGCATGCCTTGGTGTTTCAAGGCGCCATTGTCTGGCTCGCCCCGAGACATCTCGGCGATGCGCCGTTTCTGCCAGCGTTGGAAGAGTACCGAACGCTGCTCAATGACGCGCTGGCTCGGAAGGGTTTGCTCGAAACCTTTCTGGCCGAGCAGGTTATTCTCGAAGGACTGGGCGAAGCGATTCTGACACGAATCGAAGAAGGGTTGGCCAAGCGTGCGGCACCATTTGGTCGGCTTCGACGAGTCTTACTTCAACAGGAAGAGGCTCATCATGGGTTCGGCAGGCGCATGCTCGAACGGGCGATGGCCGAAGGGCGGACTGATGCGGAGACGTTACGTCGCCGCGCGCAGGACTACCTCGCACTCACCGATCGGATGGTCCTGACATTGAGCGATCTGTTCGAATCGATAGCCGAAGACCCGACAGCCTGGGCACAGGATGTGCGAAAGTTTCTCCCCTCGTGGTTGACCGAGGTGCCGGCGTGATCTCGGTCATTATGCCGGCATTTAACGAAGAGCGGGCGCTGCCGAATACATTGCGCGCGCTCTTCACCCAACAGGGCGACTACGAAGTGGTCGTCGTCGATGGCGGCAGCACAGATCGCACTTGCGCGGTGCTTGCTGAATTCAGCTTCTCAGAATACCCCTTACCCCGTACGCCTCACCCCTCACGCCTACTATTGACCGCTCCCAAGGGTCGTGCCTCTCAGATGAACGCCGGAGCCAAGCAGGCCATGGGCGAGTGGCTTCTGTTCCTTCATGCCGATACGGTCTTGCCATCGGGCGCAGTCCAGCGGCTCAACGAGATGGAAGCAGACCAGACTATTCAGGCCGGTGGGTTCATGCACCAGTTTTCCGGCGATGATTGGCGGCTCAAATTGATCTCGTTCCTGGACAATTTCCGCTGCATCCGCAGCCGGATCATTTATGGAGACCAAGCCTTGTTCGTTCGTCGCGCACTCTTCGAGCAGCTTGGTGGGTTTCCCAATCGGCCTATTCTCGAAGATGTAGCCTTTTGTGAAAAACTGATCAAGATCACGAAACCCCTTCTCCTCTCTCCTTCCGTCGTGACTGACGCCCGCAAGTTTCTGAAGATGGGCATCTGGCGCAGCTTTCTCCGCGTGCTCCTCATCATACTCCACGTGGAGTTTCGCCTGCCGGTTCTACCCCGCGCGTTCTTTCAGGACGTCCGGTAGAAAGAGGATGAACGCTTCGAAGTGAAACGCATGACGCTTGCGTTCATGACCACATGTGACTAGTATGTGACTATGAATACCGTCAAGATCGCCGACCTGAAGAGCCGGTTGAGCGAGCATCTCCGCAAGGTTCGCGCGGGGCGATCCCTGACGATCTTGGATCGCGACCACCCCATCGCGCGTCTCGTGCCGATTGAAAAGACGGGGCCATCCTTAACCGTTCGGGCTCCCCTCGCCTCTGCCCCGAAGCTCCAGCGCGTGCCGTTGCCTCCGCCGCTTCGCCTCCGCAAGGATATCCTCGCGTTCCTGAACGAGGAACGACAGGACGAGTGGTGATCGCCTATCTCGATTCGTCGGTCCTGCTTCGCGTGATTCTCGGCCAGCGCAATGCGCTGAAGGAATGGCCATCCATCCAACGGGGTGTGGCCTCCTCGCTGGTCGAGGTGGAATGCCTGCGCACGCTGGACCGTGTGCGGTTGGCTGAAGGGTTCAATGACGCCGACGTGGCCGCTCGGCGTGAAGCCGTCTATCGGTTGATCGAAGCGATGGAGATCGTCGAGCTGACGGGGCCGGTGTTGTCTCGCGCGTCACAGCCGCTCCCAACCGCTCTCGGTACTTTGGATGCGCTTCATCTTGCCACGGCGTTGTTGTGGCGAGAGCAGACCGTCGCCGATCTTGTGATGGCGACGCACGACGCGGCCCTCGCCACGGCGGCCAAGGCCAGTGGCCTTCGCGTAATCGGGGTGTGAAAAACGAACGCATACGCTTGACCGCGCACCATGCCCGTCGACGATTTCATGGGTTGTGGAATCGATCCCGCGCGCACCTCGGTGACGACAGGGGCTCAAACGGCGCCGAGCTGATCGACAACGTCTTCGCGTTCCCCGGATTCCGTCTCATCCTCCTCCATGTCGAATTCCGCCTGCCCATCCTACCCCGCGCGTTCTTTCAGGACGTCCGATAGCCAGGTATCCTTTTGGGTGGAATACCTGTATTTCTCAATTGAAAATCTTCCTATATGCTTATTGCTTTGACTCCGGTTGGTCTCGCTGAGACTTCCAATCTTGCCCACGCCGAGTCGCCCGACAGGGCTGTACAGCCCAAGCCGCGGTGTAAATACGGGCTTGGGCGATTGGCACAATGACGACCAGGTGCTGTCAACCCTGCCTCAACTGGTCAACCGGAGTCAAAGTAACAAGCAATTCTTCCTAAATTAATCTATTGTACTCCGGGTTTTTCAGATACTGAGCGTCGATGAAAAGTATCGACTCTTGCGATCAGCCAGTTGGCTAACTAAAAGAGATGCCATGATGCAGAAAATAATGATGCAGAAAAGACGTATGCGTGCGTGGCTTGGAGCGATGGCTCTCTGTACGGGGTTGTCGTGCGCATTCTCGGTAAGCCTTGTCTGTTGGATAGCACGATCACAGTGATCGATACACAGGCCCCGAATGCTGTGTCAGTAGCCACAATCAATGTGCTGGAGGATTACAACCCAATCACTGGAACTGTCTCGTTGGATCCAGTCACCGGTGTTCCGTTTGTCGGTGCCTTACCGATCCAGTCGCCGGTCAGTCCTGACGGCAAGGGCGATGGTGACAGCCAATACCCTGACCGGGACGATTACCATGGTCGATCCACGGCCCGGTTCGGGAACAATAAACCAGATGCTGAGAGTGCTTGGTTGCGATCCAGGTTGCCATGGTCTGCAGTTCGGAGCCAAGGAGGGCGGCGGGTACTATGCCTATGTATGGAGGAAGTTTTCGAACAGTGTGATCATCGTGGATCCTGATCCAAATAACGACGGCAATCCGTCTGATGCGGTGATTGTCGGTCGTATCTCACTCACCTCGGTGGGAACGACGGCGACCGACGACACCATTGTCGGTAATCGCGGCATGGGTGGTCAGGGTATCTGACCATTCCAGTCGTGTACAACGGATGGGTCAAGAATCCGCGGAAAGTCTGGAAGGACCAACTGACGGCACCTCAGCGCAATCCGATTCAGTAAGAAATTGCTCGATCCAGCCTGGGGCATAGCCCCAGGCCGGACACCGATCAGCACCTCTCCGAAATTATCTCTCTCTCGGTTCCCCCGTGTGCCTCTCCTTCGGCCTCCGCATAACCCAGTAGACGAGGTTGGAAGGAGAAGGGCACATGACAAGTCCGTCGGGCGTGGAGCACGCGTACCCATTCTAATCCACCGTCCTGTCAGGGTGTTGACTTGTGCGGTTTCATACGTATGATGTAAAGCATGAGACAGTATCTTGCGCTTGTATCGGTGTTGTTGACTGCGGCTCTTGCTGTCCCCATCCAGGGCATTGCCGCAACGGATCCTGTCATGGCCGATTCTGCCGTCCTTGGGGAGACGAATAGCCAACGCTCTTTGAACACAGTCGAGAACAATGTCTCAATCCAATCTCCCATTACGGCCTCATCCGCAGACGTTCGAGAGGTTCCTTCAATCAGTGGTCTCTACGCATTCGGAGGGAGAAGAATGCTCCCGTATATCGGGGCAGGATTTTCTGGAGGCTACAGCGCAGAGTTAAACCGCTCCTTAGGTGGTACGCCTCCCTCGCAGAGCGACTTCGGGCTTCGAAGTCAGTTTGGGCAAATCATCTCCCCGAATGAGTTTCAAATGGGCATCCGCATTCCGTTTTAGCTGAATCGATCTCCTTCTGCTTGCTGACTCACGAGTGGGGATCTTACCCACTCATATTTCCATGAGCATTTCTGCCGTAGTCCATAGAAAGGACGAGACACGTGTTACGAGGAACATGCCTACGGGCGATTTTTTGACGAACTGTCATACATGATGCAGGATAGTCGATAGGTATCCCTGCATCCCCCTCCGTATCTGTTCAAACCTGCTCCTCGAACTGTGTCTTATATGTTCTCTGCACACGATGACTGACGGAGTTCATTTCCGTAGTCGTTAATAATAGTAAATACCTCGACAGGTTAGAGGCAATGTGCGAGGTTCGGTTGCAAGGCATTCCTCTTGCTTTAATCACTCGTCATGAAACGCACCCCTGCAACAATACTCGTCGAACTGGTGAAGGCCCGGTCTGGTAATCGGCATGACTGCGTAAGGGGCTTGGCCCTGAGTCTGGTTGTGAGCGGGTCTTTTTTGCTGCAAGGTTGCCTTGCAGGAGCCTGGTTGGCAGCCGTGACAGTGGATGCCGTACAGGGTGGTGATAGTCATGATAATCGGGGGAGTGATATTTCCTTTGAGCCCTTTGAGCAATCATGGGTGGCGCCGAAGCCACAATCGGGCAAGGCTTCCCATCGCGCAACGGTCACGAGCGTGGCGGTTCTTCCAGTTGAAGGCGATTCGGATATGGGCTCGCGGTTGGCCACTCTGTTCCAGCAAGAAACCGATTTGCGGGTCGAAGTGCCGACAACTGTCGAAGCCGGAATTGCCGCAGCCGATCCGGATTCGGCGAAAGCCGACGAGGCAGATCGCCGCGCCCTCGCCAAAGAAGTTACGCGGAAGCTGGGTGTCGATACGGTTCTTGTCAGTCGCGTTGCCGCCGGTTTACCCTCGCACCCGAGCGACTGGGGGCGGAAAGCAGATGGGACGCGTCGCCTCTATCTCTACCTGATGAATCGCGAGGGCCAACTGCTCTGGAAAGATGAACTGCCCTATACTCTGCCACATGCCTCTCCGTCGCCGGTGGAAGCATCGCTGCAGGCCTATCTCACCGAGCACGTGATGCAACATGTCAAAGAACTGCGCCTCGATGAACTTGGCTACCTGCCGAAGAAAGCCATATACAGATCCCCGCACAGATCCCCAAGAAAAATCGGCACGCTCACCCGCTAACCCTCGTCGACTATTTCACCTGCAGGTCATGAGACTGCGCCTGTTCGCTCTTCTTGCAGCGCGACCATTCCTCCGGTACAGTCTGATCCTTTCCATCATCTCGGAGCCTGTGTTCTCGATGCCGTTACTCGATGTGCCGATGTTGGCTCGTCTTCAGGAAGAGTTTCGCCTGTCGATGAAGCGACTGTTGAGCGATCTCTGTCTGGACTTGGAGAACCAATATGCCGACGTTGCGAGGTCGCTGGCCTTGCCTGTCGCCTACGTTCGGTTCCTTGGTCAAGCACTCGGACGAGATGCCTTTGCCCACTGGAAAGTCGTCGGCTGGATCGAAGCGCTGAACGACCTCGTCTATTTCATCGACTTGCTGCAACAGATTCGCGAGGAGCGGCAGCCTCGTGAGTTTGCGGCGCAGTTGTATGCCGAGTGTGAAGAGAAGTTTTTCGAGAACAGTTATCTGGACGAGCTGTTTCCACGCGGGGTCTCGCAAGCATCGGGACTCGAACGGCGGCTGAACGGACTTTGCAAGCGGCTGACGCAGGAGCTGACACAGGAATCGCTCTGCCTCGTGAAGGGACTTCCCCTCCGGTGGTGCGCCTCTCGCAAGATCCCATCCTGGGACATCGAGGTGCAGCTCGGCGATCACATCGAGCGCGCAGAGCTGTTCGGAACCATGGCGATCGGGTTGGATGGCGATGTCTACAAGTCCCCGCCATTGGTGAAGCGATCTCTTACGCAATCATCCGGTCAAGCCTCTATCCTCGTTTCTCCACAAAGGCTGTCCCTGAAGATTGGACGAAGTGTCACGCCCCTCTGTGCAATGAGAGGCAAGCAGTTGGAATGGAGTTGGAGACATCAGCCGCCTGTCATGGCCATGGGGGTTCGATCCGGCGATATCATCACAGTCGGGCCGACGCTCGTGTATGGGAAGGATCGACAGCCCAGGACTGTGGCGAGCACCTCAGCCGATCACGTGTCTCGAATCGGGCGAGCCTGGACGACTATTCAAGATGCCTGGCCTGAAGGGCAGGAGGTGCTCTCGCTCCTGACGGCTCGGATCATCCCGCTCAAGGCTAAGGGCGTCGTCAGCTTCAGCTACCGCCACCGGCCAGGGCTATCATTTATTAACTGCTTCGACCGGGACAACCTCGATTTGATCGACGATCTGATTCATGAAAATAGCCATCACCATCTCAATCTCTTATTGCGTAAACATGTCATGTATCATGGGGATCGTAACCAGCAGATTTTCTATTCTCCCTGGCGCCGCAGTCTGCGTCCGCTACGAGGGATTCTGCACGCGACGTTCACGTTCACGATGGGCGCGATGCTGTTTGAACGACTCTCGACGTGGGCATCTGGACTTGGTGGATCAGCCCGATGGAAACGCGCAGGCTTGACCCAACGCGATCTGCAACGAGCCAGGTTCCGCTGTCTTGAAGAAGTGGAATCCGTCCGCTACTCGATCCAGGATTTGGGGTACGCCGGCTGGCACCTCAAGTGGCTCACAGGCTCAGGCCGGCGGCTGCTCAAGCAGTTGTCAGCAGCGATCGGGCAGATCGAGCACCACATCGCGCCCCACAGAAAAGCAGTCCTCGCCTCCACATTCGGCCCAACCCTCCGGCGGCATATCAAGGAACTCCAGCAAGCCAGGCAAACCTACGGGCCAGTGCGGTTAGGGAAGGTATGAGCAAGACCGCTGGACAGGCGACAGATTCTGTACTAACATTGTTGGTACGGGAGGGCTGTCATGATCAAGACACTCAAGAAGCACGGAAACAGCATGGCGCTGGTCATTGAAAAGCCTATGATGGAAGCTCTGGGTATTACTGAAGAGACACCGCTTCAGGTCACGGTGAATGGAAACGCACTCGTCGTCACGCCTGCGAATGTCGGCGTCGGTCCTAAACGGATGAAGGTGGTCATCAAGGAAATCCGCAAACGCTATGGGCCAATGCTGAAAAGGCTGGCGGATTGATTTGTGGAAAACACCACCTTCCTCAGCCTGGACGATGTCCTGTTGCTCCATGCCGACACCATTGCTATAGACGGTGGCTCACACGGGGTCAGAGATCACGGCCTGCTTGATGCTGCCGTTGCGATGCCTCGTCAGCAGTTTGGCGGTGCATTCCTCCATGAAGATCTTGCCGCAATGGCTGCGGCCTATCTCTTCCACATCGCCCAGAACCATCCCTTCATCGATGGGAACAAGCGCGCTGCAGTGATGTCCAGCCTGGCATTCCTTCGGCTCAACGATGTTGACATCTCAATGGCTTCGCAAGAACTTGAAGAGACCACTCGCCGAGTTGCGTCTGGTGAACTGAATAAGGAAGCATTGACACAGTGGATGCGGGTTCAGATCGGCAAGGGAAGGTAACTCCCCGTAGCCATATCGATGAACTTCGCCAGGCCCGCCAGACCTACGGGCCGGTGCGGCTGAGTAGAGTCTAATAGTCGGTCAGAAACTGGTGGGATGTCGGATAACAGGGTGTTGTTATGCTGACCATCGTTGCCTGTGGTATGAATCTATGGCATACTCTATTCATACCACTATAGGTGAGGCGTAACGATGTCAAAAGTAGCAACGAAGGTGGCGGTCAGCTTGCCCGACAAACTCTACCGAGCTGTTGAGCGAGCCCGCAAGAAAAGCGGGAAGAGCCGCAGCGCCGTGATGCAAGATGCCCTACACCATTGGCTTCGGCAGCAGGAGCAGGCTGTCTTAATTCGGGAGTATGAGGCCGGCTATCAGAAAAAGCCGGAAAGCAAGCAGGAGGTCAAGGCGGCTGAGGCTTCGGCTGTTCGATTGCTCGTCACGGAGGATTGGTGATGCGGCGCGGAGAAGTCTGGTGGGCCGACCTGCCTGTGTCGGCCGGTCGGCGTCCTGTTGTGTTGCTTTCTCGCAACGAAGCGTATGCAGTACGAGAGTTGGTGACGGTTGCACCGGTCACGACTCGTGTGCGTCACATTCCAACCGAGGTCGTGCTGGGAGTCGCAGAGGGGTTGCCGAAGCCCTGTGTGGCGAACCTTGATACCATCACCACCATTCCCAAGAAAACATTGAGTGAGCGAATCACCGTCTTGTCACCGGAGAAGCTGACCGCGGTCGAACGAGCCGTGAAGTTCGCCTTAGGGTTGCCTGAATAGTTCAGGGATGAACCAGCACGTTGCCAACACGGTAGGGGGAATGGCCGCATCTGAATTGAAAAGACGCCGGCTTAATTTAGGATACATCTAGGCCGACCGCGTCGTTCAATCGTAAAAAGACTCGCGAGCCCTTTTGTTCTGATGATGTACACGCACGTGTTGAACAAAGGCGGCCACGGGGTGAGGAGTCCGATCGATGGTCTGTGAACCGTCTTATACAGACTGCATAAGCCGACGACCTGAAAGCGGCATTGGAGCAGAACTTGCCCTGCTCCAATGGGTTAGGGCGGGCAATCGGTGCGTACCCGCCGATTTAGGCAGAAGTGGACAGCCTACCTTAACCGGATTATACAGTCTGTCCAAACATTGTTAGGCAGCTGAACAAATGCCATGCTTATACACCCGCTGCCCCTACACAATCTTACCGTGCTTGCTGTCCGTCAAGCACAGACTACCTGGAGAAACATATGACAGACAAGAAAAGTGTCCTGGTGATTGGCTTGCAACCAACACTCATCGATTTCTCTGACCCCGACTACGCGGCTTATCCTGGCATGGACGCG
>Ga0163151_10000568_pt1 | contig 64459 bp, 53 predicted proteins | sample OliLakLV19MP5IB2_FD_145596 | JGI IMG/M metagenome (GOLD analysis project Ga0163151, IMG submission 145596) | Freshwater microbial mat bacterial communities from Lake Vanda, McMurdo Dry Valleys, Antarctica - Oligotrophic Lake LV.19.MP5.IB-2 | ecosystem: Environmental > Aquatic > Freshwater >... | reverse complement strand
CCTGCCCTGTAGCAATACAGGGCCGCAGCGAAAGACTCCCTGGCAACTGTTTACCAAAAACACAGCTCCCTGCGAACTCGTAAGAGGATGTATAGGGGGTGACACCTGACCAATGCCGGAAGGTCAAGCACGGAAGGTCTCGTGACTTCGGTTATGAGGCTGGACCGTATAAGCCCCGGTGAATGTCGGCGATAACTATAATCGTCCTAAGGTGCTGCACTTAATCTTTGATTGAGTGCAGCAGGACTGGGACGGTTATAGGGTAAACAGAGTAAAAAATACGCCAAGCTACCTTGTTAGAGAGTAATCTCTTACATTGTCCATCAATAACTCCAAGAGGCCATACGTTATTCTCCTACGCAAGTAGGATGAAGATATGGTCCTTCGCGTGCTAAAAGGAAACGAAGAGCGTAATTCCTTGTCTGGTAAGTTCAGACGTGCACGAATGGTGTAATGACTGGGGAACTGTCTCGAGGACTCGTTCGGTGAAAATGCACTACCGGTGAAGATGCCGGTTACCTGTAGTTAGACGAAAAGACCCCAGGAGCTTTACTACAGCTTCGTATTGGGGCTGTGTGCTTCATGCGTAGAATAGGTGGGAGACTTTGAAGCATTCCTTTCGGGGAATGTGGAGTCGCCAGTGAAATACCACTCTTGAAGTGTGCAGTTCCTAACCGGAATGAGAACCATTCCGGCACAGTGCGTGGCGGGTAGTTTTAGTGGGGCGCTATCCTCCTAAAAAGTAACGGAGGAGTCTATTAAGGTCCTCTAGGCGCGAATGGAAACCGTGCCGATAGTGTAATGGCATAAGAGGGCTTAACTGAGAGGCGTGCTTGCCGATCAGATGCGAAAGCAGAGCATAGTGAACCGATGGTACGCGTTAGATGCGGCCAGAGATTAACGGATATAAGTTACCCTGGGGATAACAGGCTAGTTCCGCCCAAGCGTCCATAGCGACGGCGGAGTTCGGCACCTCGATGTCGGCTCACCTTAGCGCGGGGCTGGAGAAGGTCCCAAGCGTTTGGCTGTTCGCCAATTAAAAAGGTACGCGAGCTGGGTTCAGACCGTTGAGCACCTAACAGAAATGTTGGTTGCTCTCTGTCTGAATCCCATAGAGAATTGTTATCGAATCCACAATAAGGTCTTTTCGTCTTCAAATGAAATGTCTGGCACAGGTGTGTGTCCAGAATAAAGGAACCAATCAATATCACGGCGATCCTGTATGGGAACATACAGCGATACCACTGACTTATATCGGAGAAGCCCCACGCGGGTAACTCCGAGGGAAGCGCAAGCGCCCGTAGAGACTGAACGTCAGTCATCGAGAACCGATGAAGTAACAGTCCGATCCCTCGAGCAATTGAGGTATATAAAAAACGAAATGCGTGAGACAGGTTGGTCTCCTATCTACTACAGGCGTTGATTCTTGCGGAGGGTTGTCCCTAGTACGAGAGGACCGGGATGAACTGACCTCTGGTCTGCCTGCTGTTCCACCAGGAGCATCGCAGGGTAGCTATGTCGGGTTGCGATAACCGCTGAAAGCATATAAGCGGGAAGCGTGCTCCAAGATTAGGAATCGTTATGAGGCACCTTGAAGATTACGAGGTTGATAGGCATTAGGTGTACATACAGCAATGTATTGAGCCGAGATGTACTAATACGCCCAGTTTCTTGTGCGGAATTCTGTATATCACAATGACTTGTGGTTGCACTTTCAGTACCTAATGCATATTCGTGTGCACGCGAGAAAAACGCGCGCAGAATGTTGGTGGTTTAGCGGGAGGGGTACACCTGATCTCATTCCGAACTCAGCAGTTAAGCCTCCTAGCGGCGATGGTACTCGCAAGGGGAGAGTAGCTGACCGCCAACATTCTGCGCGTGTTTTTTGTTTACATGCTAGAGTCTCGCCATACCGTCGGTGACGCCAATACTTTACAGGGAGCAAAGAGACTCCTTAGTTGTCGACGGGGCAGAGACGAGGTCACTAGGACTCCATCAGTGTGGGAGACCGACCACCTCGTTTCGATAGCCCGCGTCCACAAGGCGCGGGCTCTTGCTATACTCTTTATATGTCCTGGGCAATACAGCGCCGTACGCTTATTATCTTCGCCATTGTATTAGTGGCGCTTGCAGTCATTGCGGTGACCGCGATTTCAATATTCTATGAAACCCCTTCATGCGCAGATGGGAAGGAAAACCAGGATGAGGAGGGAATAGACTGCGGAGGATCGTGCCAGCGGCTCTGCTCCGCGAGCGTCGTGCCACCAACAGTCTCTTTCGTTCGCACTCTTCCAGGCATTGATGGCCGAACCGATATCGTTGCATACGTTGAGAATCCTAATCCATCGGCTTCCGCCCTGCAGGCCCGCTACACGATCGAACTCTATCGCGAAGACCGGACGGTCATCGCCGCGCTTCAGGGAACGGTGGATTTGCCGCCTTCGTCGAGCGTGCCTATTTTCATACCAAACGCGTATTCAGGTGTTGAAGACGTTGCGCAGGCATTCGTTATGTTCGATCAGCTATCGCTCATGTTCAACCGCGATTCAGGAGGCTACATAGTGCCGACCGCAACTGACGTGCGTTCTGAGGTAACCGCATCGCCGCGCGTGACAGCAGTCATCAACAACCCTTCGGCAGAAACACTTCGCCTCGTGCCCGTTGTCGTGACTGTATTCAATGCAGAAGATATCGTGATCGCCGCGTCCCGTACCGTTATTGATGTATTGCCTCCGCAAGGGCAGGCAAACATCGTGGTTACCTGGACCGTACCATTTTCCGAGGCCCCATCTCGCATTGACGTTCGACCAGCAATCATCCCTCCACAGCCATGACCGAGCATGTGCGGACAGGAATCTTGCGGGCACTCTCTGACGGGTGGTCGCTTCTTTTTATTGCCGTTGCCCTCTCCCTCATTGGGATACTGACCATGCATCCGTTTGGCGAGGACGGGTCCCTCGCTCCTCGTCAGCTCATGTGGCTTGCTGTCGGCATTGTCGTTTACGCAATATGCGCGATCACCGACATGCATATCATCCGGCGTACGACGCTGCTCGTAAGCGGGTATGTGTTTGCGATCGTGCTGCTTGTCCTCCTACTTCTTATTGCTGACCCCGTGCAGGGCGCTAAGGCATGGTTTTCCTTCGGCGCAGTGTCATTCCAGCCGGCAGACCTTGCAAAGCTCGTGCTGATCGCGTTTCTTGCAAAGTACTTTTCGCGGCGCCACGTTGCGATCAAGCAAATAGGCCACGTCGTTCTCTCGGGCATCTACTCGGCTATTATCATCGGCCTCATCCTTATACAGCCTGACCTTGGAACTGCTGCAATCCTCTCCGTGGTCTGGCTTGGGATGGTGCTGGTATCAGGTATTTCAAAAAAGCATTTGGCGATTGTCTTTATTGCAGGAGCCATATGCGCCGTAGGACTATGGTTCTTCGGTCTCCAAGACTACCAGCGAACACGCATCATCGCGTTCATAAATCCCGCGGCCGACATACGAGGGGCCGGATATAACGCGTATCAAGCGGTTGTTGCCGCGGGCTCAGGGGAGTTTTTCGGCAAGGGCATCGGGTACGGCACGCAGTCAAAGCTCCGGTTCCTTCCTGAGTATGAGACGGACTTTATCTTTGCAGCATTCGCTGAAGAGTGGGGATTTGTAGGCGTGTCGCTCGTTCTTATTCTCTATGCATTACTTTTGTTCCAGCTCCTTGGTATTGCGCGCAAGTCTGCGACTAACTTCGATGCTCTCTTTACGATAGGGGTCGCCCTCTTGTTCCTTGCACACGTGTTCATTCACGGAGGAATTAACCTCGGACTCCTCCCGGTGACCGGAACCACTATTCCGTTCATGAGCTACGGCGGCTCGCACCTCGTGATGGAATTCGCTGCGCTTGGGATCGTAGTCTCGCTTGCTCGTCACGGGAGAAGTGCGCCACGCGAGGCGGTACGGCAGGAGTACTTTGGCTAGCGCGTATAGAGAGCTAGCGTGTCTGAAATCATCCGCTTCGCAGAGAAGTTGTCTTTAACGTGGGCACGTAAGTTTTTGGCAAGATCTGCTGCGTATGATGCGTCCTCGAGGATGCTGCGAAGCGCGCGGGCAAGAGCTGCAGGGTTTCTGCTTGGGACCAGAAGGCCGGTTTTCTTATGGAGGACGATTTCAGGAATACCTCCAACGCGCGTTCCGACGACCGGAAGCTCTGCGTGTCCGGCTTCTATAAGTACGTAGGCAAGAGCCTCGGTTTGGGAGGGAAGAATGAATGCGTCAAAAGCTTTCAGGTGAGCATTGGCGTTCTCAACAAAACCAAGGAGCACCACTCTCTCTGACAGATCCAGATACGTAACCAAAGCCTCAAGACGAAGTCGTTCTTTGCCTTCGCCGATGACGACAAGCGCGAGATTGGGATGCGTGGCTTTCAGGTCTGCGATAGCCTCGATAGCATCCTCGATACGCTTTGAAGGATGGAGTTCTGCGATGATGCCAACCCATGTCGTTGCTGAGAGGTGCGGGGCGAGCACGTTCCGGCTCTCTGCTCGTGTCTTAAGCATGGGCTCGTCAGCTCCGTTACGAATAACGATGAGCTTTTTCGAATAGAAGGGAAGCCAGCTCATGTCGCGGCATACCGCCTCTGAAACGCAGATCGTTACGTGCGAGAGATAGATAGTCGCAACGTAGGCAAGTCGGAACACTAGTTTCTGCCACCAGGGGCGCTCTTCGTTAAAGGCCCAGCCATGGCTCGTAAAGATAATGCGAGGAACATTCGTGAGACGCGCTGCGAGCATTGCGAGCCCCGCCTTTGAACCGTTTGCATGCACGACATCCGGACGAGAAAGCCTGAAGAGCTGTACCAGTTCCCAGAACGCGCGGAATTCGGAAGAAAACCCCATCTCATTTGAAAGACCGGGCACTTTTGCTGAAGCGATTCCTTCTTCTTCAAGTCTTGTTGCAAGCGTTCCGCCTTCGCCGTACGCGAGGGCAGCCTCATACCCTTGCGCTTTTGCAGCTCGGGCAAGGTCAAAGACGTAGCGCTGAGAGCCGCCCCAGGAAGCTTTCGTAATGACATAGAGAATGCGCCCTTGTATGGTGTCGCTCATGCGGGGAAGTTCGCTTCATGATATAACAAGTTTGACGCGAACTCCCATGACTTTCGGCAGAAACTATGCGCCCTCGCTCCTGTTTCTAGGCGACACGGCCATTTTCATAGCTTCCTTGTGGCTGACGCTATTTGTCCGCTATGCAGGTATCCCAACACAGTCGCTCCTTGGCGAGCACCTTCCGGCGTTCCTTATGCTCTTCGCGCTCTGGCTCCTGGTCTTTTACATGGCAGGGCTTTACAGCAAACGCGTTATTTTGTTCAAGATCGCTTTGTTTGGCGCTATCGTTCGAACGCAGATACTAAACATTGTGCTCGCAGCGCTCTTTTTCTTTTTTACGCCAGGAATTGGTATCGCGCCGAAAACTAACCTTTTGCTGTATCTGGTAATCTCTACCGGACTTATCGTGCTGTGGCGTCTGTACGTGTTTCCGCTTCTCACGAGCCCGATCTCGCGAGAGCGTGCTGCGATTATTGGTGAAGGTCCTGAGGTCGAAGAGCTCGTACAAGAGGTGAACGGGAACCCGCGCTACCATCTGACCTTTGCGGTTCGTGCGACTCCCGATGAGTTTAAGCGAAACCCAGACGTCTTTTCGAAGAGCTTGGCCGAAGAGTCGGTCGAGCTGTTGGTCGTGAATGCAGACGACGAGGCGCTCCGGCCTTCGCTTGCGCGCGTGTACGAGCTCTCATTCATTTCTCCGGGCTACCAGTTTGTCGACTTCCATCGATTCTACGAGGAGGTGTTTGATCGCGTGCCGCTTTCGCTGCTGCAGTACGACTGGTTCTTAAAGAACGTTTCCACGAACACGCCGGTCTTCTATCCCGTTCTTAAACGTTTGATTGATCTTCTTGGTGGCGTGCTGATGGGGATGGTAACAGTTGTTGTCACTCCTATCATCTTTATTCTCATGCGTCTTGAAGGACCGGGCCCTCTATTCATTCGGCAAGAACGCATCGGTCGCTACGGTGTTCAAGTATGTGCGTACAAATTCCGAAGCATGGGCAAGAACGATGCTGCTGGAGGCGCATGGAAAGGAGAGGACGAGAACCGGATCACTAAAGTTGGCGACTTCTTGCGTCGCACCTCTCTTGATGAGTTCCCGCAGTTCATAAACGTGATCAAGGGAGAGTTGTCGTTAATCGGACCGCGAAACGATATCCGCGGCTTAGGTACGCGTCTTGGCGAGGCCATCCCGTACTACAACCTACGCTACATCGTGACGCCGGGAATCACTGGATGGGCGCAGATCAACCAGCAGTATGAGCCGGGGAATATCAGTCCGCAGTCAATTGAAGAGACAAAGACAAGGCTCTCGTACGACTTCTACTACATCAAGAACCGCTCGCTTGCGCTTGACGTGGTGATCGCGCTTAAAACCGTGAAGCGAATGTTATTTCGCGTGAGTTCCTGGTAGGGTAATCCTATGCATACGGTGCTTATAACTGGCGCAGCCGGCTACGTTGGCGCGATGCTCGTCCGCGCATTTGCGGCTCGAGAGGATGTGGCCACCGTCGTCGGCCTCGATAAGGAGCCTCTTCCCAAGATTCTCTCTAACGAGCCAAAGCTCGTGTACCTTCAGATGAATACCGTTGATGAGTGGGAAGAGGAGGTTAAGAAACATTCTCCCGACATCGTCATCCATGCTGCTTGGCATATACGCGAGATATACGGAAATAGGAAACGTACCTATGCGTGGAATATCGAAGGATCAGAGAAAGTATTCGCGTTTGCGTTTCGAGAGCCCTCGGTAAAGCGATTAGTACATTTTTCAACCATCGCTTCGTATGGAGCGTTTGCAGATAACTCGCTGCAGCATCGGTACACGGAAGAGGAGCCGTTTCGAGAATCAGCGTATCTCTATGCAGAAGAGAAGCGGATTGCTGAAGAACGTCTGGAGACCCTGTACAAAGAAAACGCACGTAAAGATATGAGTGTCAGTGTTGTTCGTCCTGCAGCGATTACCGGCCCTTGCGGACGTTTCCTACGCATACGCTTAGGACTGCAGTCAACTCTCGCGGGACAAATGAAAGGATCTTGGATCTACAGCATTATCTCCGCCATGGTGCTTCTCGTTCCCGTAACTCCAAAATGGCTTCGGCAATTCGTCCACGAGGACGACGTGGTCGCTATTGTAGAGAGGCTTTCCTTCGGGGAAACGGCAGGTAGTTACGAAGTCTTTAACCTGTGTCCTCCCGGGGACCCAATTCGCGGTAAGGATATGGCAAAGGTGGTCGGAAAGTGGATGCTTCCGGTGCACCCTCGTATGGTGCAGCTAGGCTATTTTGCAGCCTGGCACCTTACTCAAGGGAAGGTGCCAACGGCGCCTGGCGCCTGGCGAAGTTACTCATATCCTATCGCGGTTGATGGCTCCAAGGTGACCCGAGCTCTTGGGTACGAGTACCGCTATACTGTCTTTGACGCTCTCTATTACACTGATGGCACCTATGAAGGACAGGTGCCCGTAGAACTTCGTCGCACCAAAGCATCATGATTGTTAACGGAAAACAGATTGCTTCTGACATCCTCGCGGAAGTCAAAGCAGGTCTTCAAGGACGCACGCCGGTCGTGCGCGCTATTGTCGTGCAGCCTACTGCTGCGACCGAGTCTTATCTTTCTATAAAGGAATCCCGAGCGCGAGAGGCGGGAATGGAATTGCAGGTCGTTCGTCTCCCAGATGATGCAGACGAAGCGAGTGTTATCGCTGCGGTCCAGGAGCCCGGAGCAGACGCTGTCATTGTGCAGCTTCCGCTTCCAGAGCATCTATATACCGAGACTGTTTTGAATGCCATCCCGTATGCGCAAGATGCTGACGTGTTGTCGAATGGTGCGTATGCACGTTTTGAAACGAATGAAGAGGGTGCGCTAGTCCCTCCAGTAGCCGGAGCGGTCTTAGAAATACTTACGCGCTCGCACGTAGATGTGCGTGGCAAGCAGGCGGTGGTCGTTGGGAGAGGTAAGCTTGTCGGGAAGCCAGTTGCAGTATTGCTTGAGCGCCTCGGCGCCCTCGTTACCGTTGTCGATCAGAGCACTAAGAACACGAAGGAGCTGTTGCGTGACGCTGACATTGTTGTCTCAGGTGCAGGCAAAGCGAATCTTATTGTCCCTGACGTGATTAAAGAAGGAGTTGTCCTTATTGATGCTGGAACAAGTGGGGCGTACGGCGGAGTCTTAGGCGATATTCATCCAGACTGCGCCTCGAAAGCCTCGGTGTATACGCCAGTTCCCGGGGGAGTGGGGCCTGTAGGCGTGGCGTGCCTCTTTAAGAATGCCGCCTTACTTAGCGAAGGACGGCAAGTTGCATAGGGCGCCAAAAAGGGTATACACTAGGCCATCATGCGTTTTCTCCCAACCCTCGCCATTCTCGTTGTTGCAGGCCTTCTTACCTGGTTTGTCGTTTCGACAAACGGCCCAACTGACGCGCACCGGGTCAAGCTCGGGCTTGATCTTGCAGGAGGTACGGAGCTTGTATATAAGGCAGACACTTCGGGCATTACAACCGATGAAAAAGGAGCACTCGATGCTCTTCGGGAAGTTGTTGATCGCCGGGTGAACTTGTTTGGTGTCGCTGAGCCGTTGGTACAGCTTGAAAAATCAAGCGCGGTTGCAGGCGAAGTAGAGAACCGTCTCATCGTCGAACTTCCAGGCGTTACTGATGTCGCTGCAGCAGTTGCGGCCCTTGGCGAGACGCCGGTGCTTGAGTTCAAGCTTGCTCGCGAGATCATGGTGAACGGAACGTCGACCGCGGCATTCGAGCCAACAGGACTCACGGGTCGCTACCTTAAGAATGCTGAACTGCAGTTTGGGAGCTCGACAGGACAGGGACTAGCAAACGATTCCATCATCGTTCTTAACTTCACGCCAGAAGGCGCCGAGTTGTTTGAAAAGATAACGACCGAGAACGTAGGGCAGGTGCTCGCCATCTTTCTCGATGGGGAAGTAATGTCGCTGCCGGTTATTCAGGAGGCAATCGCAGGAGGCACCGCAACTATTAACGGCGATTTCACACCAGCAGAAGCGCGCGATTTGGTACAGAACTTGAACTTCGGCGCCCTTCCGGTGCCTATCGAGCTTGTCTCAAGCTCAGCGGTCGGTCCGACTCTTGGTGCAAGCGCCTTTGCCGCAGGACTTGATGCAAGTATTTTGGGCTTCGCACTTGTCGCTCTGTTCATGATCTTCTGGTACCGCCTCCCGGGACTTGTCGCGACGATCGCGCTTGCCATATACGTCATCATCACGCTTGCGATTATCAAATTCATCCCGGTTACGCTAACCGCTTCGGGTATCGCTGCTCTCATCCTCTCGATCGGTATGGCAGTGGACGCTAACGTGCTCATCTTTGAACGCATGAAGGAGGAGCTTCGAGCAGGGAAGCCCGCTCGTGAAGCGGCAAAGATCGGCTTTGCCCGCGCTTGGCCTGCTATTCGCGATGGACACTTCACCATGATCATTTCCTCCGTGATCCTCTTTTGGATGGGCACATCGCTCGTCCAGGGCTTCGCGCTCGTGTTCGGGTTCGGCGTCATCGTCTCGCTTCTCTCTGCAGTGACCATTACGCAGACATTCTTGAATGTGATTCTTCCTACAGAGACCAAGGGGCCTTGGCGCTTCCTGCTCTCAAGCGGCCTTCACACAAAATAATATGTTGATCATCAAATATCGCGCATTCTTCTTCTGGCTCACGGGCCTCATCCTCGCGGGAGCGATCGGCTCGCTCTTGATCTTTGGCCTTCCTCTCTCTATTGATTTCACCGGAGGATCAATCGTTGAAGTGGCATACACAGCAGAGCGTCCGAGCGTCGACGTTCTCAAAGAGCGCGCAGGAGCCGCAGGATTTGGCGATGCGTCTATTCGTGAGAGCGGAGACAACGGCATTACCGTTCGTGCGCACACCCTTACTCCGGAAGAGCACAACACGCTTCTCGGGGCGCTCAGCAACAACGGGGAACAGGCGCTCACTGAACTTCGCTTCAACTCGATTGGCCCGTCGCTTGGATCCGAGCTTGCGATCAAGGCGCTCTATGCAATTGGCGCAGTCACGCTTGCGATCATGCTCTACATCGCTTTCGTGTTCCGCAAAGTTTCGCGCCCGGTTCCGTCCTGGGGTTACGGGCTTATCGTTGTGCTCATGCTTGCAATCGACATCATCGTCCCTGCAGGCTTCTTTGCGGCTTACGCACACTTCACTGGAGCCCAGGCAGACGCGCTCTTCGTCGTAGCGCTTCTTGCGCTCCTTGGTTACTGCGTGAACGACGTCATCGTTATTTTCGATCGCGTACGTGAACACTTGAAGTTGAACATCGAAAAGAATATCGAAGAGCCGTTTGAGACGACGGTAGGGAAGTCAATCGATGAGACCATGGGCCGCTCAATCAATACGTCGCTCACGGTTGCAATTGCGCTCGTCGTTATCTTCTTCGTTGGAGCCGAAGCTACCAAGAACTTTGCGCTCGTGATGCTCGTAGGAGTCATCATCGGTACTTTCTCTTCGATTGCGCGCTCCGCTCCGCTTCTCGTTCCGCTTGCTAACCACTTTGCTAAAAAATGATTCTCGGTATTGCAGGAACAATCGGTGCGGGGAAGGGAACAGTCGTTGACTATCTCGTTCAAAAATACGGATTTGCACATTACTCAAGCTCAGGGCTGTTGCGAGAGATTCTTGAGTCACGTGGAGAAACAGTTGACCGCGACGGCTATGCTCGCCTTGCGCGGGAGCTCCGTGCGGCCGATCCTGCTGGCGTCCCTCGTCTCACGTATGAGCGTCTTGTAAAAGACAGCCCAAAGAACGCGATACTAGAAGCAGTACATACTGTTGGAGAAGCAGATTTTATCCGTAGTATTGGAGGGAAAGTTCTTGGTGTTGATGCGGATGTTGCGACTCGTTATGAACGAATCACCAAGCGTGGTAGCGAGAAAGACTCAGTTACGTATGAGAAGTTTCTTGAACAGTCAAAACGTGAGGACGATGGCGGATCCGATATCTCAGGGCATAACATTCGAGGAGTTATCACCACAGCTGATTACGTCGTTCAAAATAACGGAACGCTGGAAGAACTCCATGCACAGATCGAAAACGCGTTAGCTACTCTCGCTGCGAAATAGTTTTACGAAATTACTGTTCCGACAAACGGCTTTCCGTCGATATAGTTTTCCAGTTCAGAGAGGTTCGCGCCGTTCATGATCGCAACTTCAAGGTTAAGCGAGTCTGCCTCCTTTGCGGCAACGGGGTCAAACGGGGAAGAGAGGCCCGGGTCCCAGTCTTTAGGGATAAGCTTTCTAAATTCGCTCCAGTTCGTCTTCTCGATTTTCGTTGCGCTTGAGTCTTTGCGTGGGTCAGCGGTATAGACGTAATCAATATTTGAAAGGTTTACGAGCTTTTTCGCACCAAGCTTCTTGGCGGCCATGACTGCACAATAGTCGGTGGATCTTCCAGGTTTCCAGCCAGCACCAATGATGACAGGATACTTCGCATTAACAGTACGGGTAGGGTTTTTCACGATCCGATCCTGCGCTTCTTCGTGAAGAATGGTGCGAAGCAGGTGCGCGTTAAGGCGCGTTGAATGGATACCAAGCCAGTCCGCATCTTCAGACGCTAAATCTCCGCGTGTTTCTTTCGCGGCATCTTGGTAGCGGCGAGCAAGTTTGCCGCCCCCTGCAATAATGTAGAAACCAAATCCTTCTTTAACCTTCCGTTTAATAAGTTCTCGGAAACGTGTCAAAAACGCGGTATCAATTTGATCGGGAACGATCAAAGATCCTCCAACGGACAGTACGATGTACTCGCGCTTTTGTAGCGTTAGGCGCATATAGGCCAAGGTTTGACGGCTCTCATTACTATACGCTCTTGAGGAGCTTGCGCAACTTTTCCTGTTACAAAAAAAGCGGGATTCCTTTCGGAATCCCACTCGAGTTTTCGCCGAAGCGAATGAATTACGTGCTGCGGTTTCGTTTTCGGAGCTCTTCTACCTCCCACCGCTTTCCGGCCACTTCGTTTCCTTTCTCAACGAAACGACAGCGGTCAGACAGCATATGGGTAATTGGCAAAAGCGGATCAGTAGGGCGGTTAGGCGCTACGCTCCAAGAATCCTCCATAGGTGCCGTCATCTCGGACTTCACCTGCAGGCGTTGCTTGCCCCGCAAAAACACATACCTCATTTCGACATCGTCGTACTCCACGACGTCTTTATTTCTCAGGTGCACTTCGGCACCCTTCACCAAGAGCAGGGGATACCGTTTGGATTTCGGCACCATTTTCGTCTCCAATTCTGACTATCTGCTTGGGATACCTTTATTCGTAACAGCTAGGAGGTAGGCCGTCAAATCACGGCTTGACGGCCCCCTGAGGGGAGGGTAGTATCTCTCTATAACTCCCTCTTCCATTAGGGAGGGGGAGTTTCGCTCGTTGAAAACTAAATAAGAGACCAAAAAAAAGTAAGGAAAGGAAGCAAGTGAATTCTTGTGTTCCGCCTATTCTTAATGAGAGTTTGATCCTAGCTCAGGATGAATGCTGGCGGCGTGGATAAGTCATGCAAGTCAAGGGGGCAGCAATGCAACCGGCAGACGAGGTAGTAACACGTACGAACGCACCCCAAAGTCTGGCACAGCTCGTCGAAAGACGGGGTAATTCCGGATGGTCCCGCAAGGGTAAAGATTTATCGCTTTGGGAGCGGCGTGCGCAATATCAGCTTGTTGGTGAGGTAATGGCTCACCAAGGCTACGACGTTTAGGGGCGCTGAGAGGCGGACCCCCACCGATGGGACTGAGAGACGGCCCATACTCCTACGGGAGGCCGCAGACGAGAATATTCGACAATGGGCGCAAGCCTGATCGAGCGACGCCGCGTGGTGGACGAAGTACTTCGGTACGTAAACACCTTTTATGTGGGACGAAGTTTATTGACGGTACCACATGAATAAGGGGCTCCTAACTCTGTGCCAGCAGGAGCGGTAATACAGAGGCCCCAAGCATTATCCGGAATCACTGGGCGTAAAGGGTGTCAAGGCGGTCATGTTAGTCGTTTGTAAAATCCGTGGGCTCAACCTACGGCTGGCAAGCGAAACGGCATGACTTGAGGTCGGCAGAGGTGCGTGGAACTCACGGTGTAGGGGTGAAATCCGTTGATATCGTGGGGAACACCAAAGGCGAAGGCAGCGCACTGGGCCGAATCTGACGCTCACACACGAAAGCCAGGGTAGCGAACGGGATTAGATACCCCGGTAGTCCTGGCCCTAAACGTTGCTCGCTCGTTCTACGGAGTATCGACCCTCTGTGGGACTAAGCTAACGCGGTAAGCGAGCCGCCTGGGTAGTACGATCGCAAGGTTAAAACTCAAAGGAATAGACGGGGACTCGCACAAGCGGTGGATCATGTGGCTTAATTCGTCGGTAAGCGAAGAACCTTACCCAGGTTAGAAATCCAACTGCACGCCTCCAGAAACGGAGGAAGCCTTCGAGGGTGTTGGACAGGTGATGCATGGTTGTCGTCAGTTCGTGGCTTGAGCTGTTCCCTTCAGTGGGGTAACGAACGCAACCCACGTTGTCTGTTATATATGTCAGGCGAGACTGCCCCCTCACGGGGGAGGAAGGTGTGGATGACGCCAAATCAGCATGTCCCTTGATACCTGGGGCTGCACACGTGATACAATGGTCGGTACAGAAGGAAGCAATACCGTAAGGTGGAGCAAATCCCCAAAACCGACCCCAGTACGGATCGAGGTCTGCAACCGACCTCGTGAAGCCGGAATCGCTAGTAATCCTGGGTCAGCCATACCAGGGTGAATACGTTCTCGAGTCTTGTACTCATTCAAAAAAGTGCTTGGCAGTTATGCAATCCAGTCCGTTAAAATCGGACCCAGGTCTATAGAACGTGACCTGCGTAGCAAAAGGACAGTCGGAGAACCGTGAGGTTCACGGCAGAGGGTCCGAGTAGCAAAAAGCAGCCCTCCGGTAGAGATACCGATAGTGAAGTGCGCGCGACCCATCCTGGTGAGTGATGGGGAAGCGCGTGTAGAAAGCTTCGAGAGGATGCAAGGAAAGGAATGCATGATGACCCAAGGAGATCTCATGAGGGAAGAGGTTATACACACCTCATGAGAAGTCAGCTGCGTCGTAGTACTATGCGTCAACTTATAATTGACACATGGGAAGGACAAAACCGATAGTTAGCAACGAGTACGTTGTCGGACTTACGGATGGTGAAGGGTGCTTCTATGTAAATATATGGAAGTCCTCTGCCTATCGGGCGGGAGCGGGCGTGCAACTGCATTTTCATCTGAAAATGCAGGAACGTGACCGTGAACTGCTCGAAAGTGTGCGAGATACGATAGGGTGCGGCGCTGTCTACTTCCAAAAGGAGCAGCGCGCCAATCACTGTCAGTGTTATCGCTACACTGTAAGTGCGAAACGAGATATCTTGAATACGGTCATACCGTTTTTTAAGCGCTATCCGTTGCAAAGTGCATCTAAGCGAGCGAACTTCGAGATATTCTGCCAGATTGCCGAGCTTGTAAAAGAGCGAAAGCATCTAACGGCGGAAGGTCTGGAAGAAATTCGTTTGCTCAAAAGATGCATGAACCTAAAAACTATTGGACTCGCGTAGTACGAGAAATTCGTACGCTACGTGGGAACGCGAACTTGACCTCAAGTATCGCAATCCGCCCGTCAACTCAAGGAAGCTGGGGGTACCCAAAATCTTGCTTTATGCAGGACTACGGTAAATTCAGTGACAGGGAGTAAGTCGTAACAAGGCACGGCTAGCGGAAGCTGGTCGTGGAACATATCCAATCGGAATCGAGCTGTTCGGAAGAACACTCATCCGGTCGATCGCCAGTACTTTTAGTATTTGGTGAGGAAATGATACCCATCCTTAAATGGTATTCGGACGCCGGATCTGTCCACTTGCTTGCAAGTGGACAGACAACGGAAAGATTTATATCTTTTCGGTGCAACGTACCGGTAGTGAGTGGGAGCGCTCAATTGACGCTCTCACAAGCTTGAATAGGCGGAACACAAGAGGGCTGATTTCTCTATCGTTTTTGTACAGATTGTTCAGGCAAAAGCCGCCGTATTTTTTAAATACGGCGGCTTTTGTATTACGTAGGTATGAGTGCGAGTCGCTTCACCGCGCGACGCCAGATGCGCAGCTTATTTTTATGACGGCGATACTTTTCTTCAACAGTAGACTGCCTCACTCGCTGGAGTGCTTTAGGTTCGCGCGTGTTGCCACGGTGTACCATCGTTGCTTGTAGTATACGCGCCCGGGTACAAATACTGGAAGCAGGTGGGGATTTCTGATACTATCCCTGAGTTCTGGTGCTTTGTGTGCAAGCGTAGCTCAGCTGGTAGAGCACCCGACTGATACTCGGGCGGTCGTAGGTTCGATCCCTACCGCTTGCACAGAGAGCGTCACATACGTGTTGAACGGTGTGTAGCGGTCGCGTTTTAGGGCACCCAGGTGAGATACAACTCTAAGACGGAGTTAGGGTACAAACCTTCTATCTCACGGGGTATACTTTCTCTATGAAAGATACACTCATCATTTTCGGCATGTGCCTTGCTGCAATAGCGGTTGGTGCAACGCTTTTCTTTTGGGCTCCTAAAAACACAGCGGTTGCTCCCGCCCCAGAAGAGGCAAAACCACTCATAGAAGAAAATATCGCGTTCGTTGTGCTTGAGACGGGTCAAGATTCTCAAACGTTGGAACGAAAGAATTACGCAGCGCGCGATCAAGAATCGTTTGAGCGCGTATGGAAGATTGCGCACGGGGAGGATGGGGCAGTCATGCCTTCAATTGATTTTTCGACCCGCTACGTTATCGGTGTGTTTGCGGGAGAAAAGACTTCGGGCGGCCACGCAATTGCCGTTACCGACATTATTGACCATGGCGACGTGCGTACGGTGCGCACTCGATTACAGGAACCGGGCGAAGGTTGTATAAACTCCCAGGCTTTGACGAGTCCGTACCAGCTCATCACCGTCCCCGTAAGCACACATGGTCTTGCAAGCGAGGACGCAACCACGGTAACTCCTTGCTAGTAGTTAGATACGGTCGTGTACGATACGCTCCTTGAGGAGCGTATCGTTTTCTTGCCAGGTGGTGCCGTCCCAGAACTGAAGTGGTGCAATGTTCATCTTGTAGCGCCCTTTTTCGCCATAGGCGGTGCCGAGATACGCATACGTAGAGCCTTCTTGTTTTGCACGTCGTACGCTGTCGAGCATGAGCCACATGCCAAGCGAACTCCCGCTGAAGCTAGTGTCGTAGCAGGAGAACCAGTAATGTACAAAGTCAGCGCCTTTGACTTCAAGCACATATGCTACGCGATTGCCGTCCTTTGCGTACGCAGTTCCATAGAGGGGGAGATCAGTCGAAAGTATCCCGGCGAGCCGCTCTTCACTCATAACGCCTTGGCCGTGATGGTCTCTGAAATAGCTTAGGAAACAGGAAGAAAATAACGAATCGCTTTTAAGGAATGCAGGGTCTACTGTCTCAGTCTCAAATACGCCATCAAATTTCTTATATATACGCCGGTTCTCGCTCGTAGCTTCGTAGCGCGCAAGTGGCACCCGAATACTGCGAGCCATATAGAAACGATTGTGAACTGCTGGATCGACGGACGCGGGTAGAAACCCTTCTCGATAGACATGGGTGAGCTCATCATGTGGCTCGAGCTCTGCGTGAAGGGTATAGCCAAACGAATAGGTTGCGTAGTCGTGGGCAAACTCACCGCGAGATACGCGCATATCAGGAAAATTGTTCTGTTATACCTGACGCAAGATCCTCGAGTGAATTATCAAGGCTTCCCGAGGTGAGCACCAACACCACGTCGTTTTCACTAAGCTCAGCGACTGCTTGAGCAGTGTCTCGTGGCGTAAACGCTGTCGCTTTAATTCCACTACTCGTTACGCGCTCAAGTATTTCATCGTGGGTGAGCTGATCGTGCGTGCTTAATCCTTGGGTCTCAGGTGGCGCCACAAGAACAAGCGAGCTTCCCTTAAACACATCGTCGTACCAGGGCAGATTTGCGCGGTTGCGCCAGCCGAACGTATGCGGCTCAAATACAATAACGAGGCGTTTGTTTGGAAAATGGAGCAGTATCGCCTCAATCGCTGCGCGTGCTTTCTCATAGGACGACCCAAACCCTTCATAGACGGGTACCTGCGAATCGGGCGCAATGTTATCAAGACGCCGCCTGACGCCCCCAAAGCTCGCCACTGCGGCTGCAAGTCCTTCAGGGGACACCAGATCTCGTGCAAGTACGTACGCGCATGCGCCTACGATGTCCTCGACATTGTGACGGCCTAATTGAGTAGTTGAAAGTTCGATACCGCCTGTGTCCGGAGAAAGAAGAGTGAATGTGGTGGTCGCGCCATATGAAATATTTGTGGCTCGGAACTTTCCGTGGTCGAGTCCATACGTAACGATATTTTTTCCTGAATCCTCCGCAAGCTGAAGCGCGCCAGGCTCATCAGCACATACGACAACAATCCCATCCGAGGGTACAAGGGCTAAAAGTGCGCGGAATGGTTCTTGATAACTTTCATACGTAGGGTACACATTTACATGGTCATGAACGACTGAAGTGAGTACCACGTCGCGTGGATGGAGGTGCATAAATTTCGCCTGAGGGTCGTCGTGTGCAGATGGATACTCATCGCCTTCGAGCACAAAGGTGGGGTGGGTGCCGAGTCCTGCAGGGAGAGGAAGCGAGACTGGTTCTGCGCCGATGAAATAGCCCGCGTCTACGCCTGAGTGCCTGAGGATGTGCGCTATGAGTGAGGTGGTGGTCGATTTTCCGTAGCTGCCCGCGACAACTACGTTGTCGCGTCCCTCGGTCAATTCGCCAAGTATCTGGGGAAAGGAATAGATCGGGCGTCCGTAGTCATGCGCCGCCTGGACTTCGCTATTGGTCTCTGGCGAGAGTTTTGCATTCCTGCCGATAACGAACCGATCAATATAGGGTGAAAGGTTATCAGGGGTATAGGAGAGAAGCGGGACAATACCGCCTTTTTCAAGTATTCCGCGCGGCGGGCCGTAGCACTCCGCATCTGAGCCCGTCACGTTCCAGCCCGCCTCTTTCAGGAGTAGGGCGGTCGCACTCATGCCCATGCCGCACACGCCAATAATATGAACGCTTTTCTTATTCAACATGGCTCTATAGTACCAAAAAAAGCGCCGACCCTTGAGTAAGGACCGGCGCAAAGCGTTGGTAGTTAATCGCGCTAGAGGCGATTGATGAGGAGAAGATTCTCTTTCGAGTCGAACTCTGGAACTGACGGCAGCTGTTTGTCACAGCCGACCTTCCGGATACCCACCGATAACGCGATTGCGCGCGCGAGCAGATAGATATTGAGGTGCGGAATGCCGTCGCGTTTAGTTACGATTGTTTCCTCCTTCTTCGTCCAATCTCCTGTTTCCTCCTTCTTCGTCCCATCTTTTCTCAAGTTCCACTTTTCGAAGTACTTCTCTATCGTCTCCAGCAGCTCGAGATGCCGTTTTCCTTTTTCAGGATGGTTCGGATCGAGAGGGCATGCGATGGGCAGGCGAAAGAAATAGAGTCGAATCATGATATTACTACCTGCGACACCCTTCTCATCGAAGTAGCGCCTAATCTCATCGATTACACCTTGGTGCCCCCCTTGTAACAGTGACTCGGGAGTGGCAGAACCACCAATCATGTAGTCGCCACTCGTCGCTACGATGAGAGGATTGCCACCCGAACTCACCGCCAAGGCTTCGTGGCGATGGATAGACAAGAGGTGGGCTGGCACGTCGCTCGTAAGTAACGTGACTCCACACCGAAGCGCTTCAGACGTGAAGTCCCTGAAGTGACCTCGGACGCCGGCCCTACCCTCGACCTGAGGAGCGAAGACACGCTCGGGCTTATCTTTCATGGCCGAAAGCACGTATTCAAGCCTCTGCTCGAATGTAGTCTCTTCTTTTGCGAATAGCGGGTGCATAGGCGCGTAGCAGTACACGCGATATGGCACCGGCACCGGCATATAGAACAGTAGAGAAAACACTTTTCTGTGTTCTCGGGCAGGTGTTTCGATCGCGTTGTCCACGAGTAGTCTCTCCCGTACAGAACAAAAGTCAGACCACACCATACTCCTAATGACCTGTCGAGTCAATCAGACAAGCCGAATCCCTACTTATTTGCTAGAGTGCCCGTATGAAAGGAACGCTTTCCGTCGTCGCTACCCCAATCGGTAACCTTGCCGATGTGACCTTCCGCGCCATTGAGACCTTGAAGCAGGCCGACGCCATCGCGTGCGAAGATACGCGGGTCACGTCCAAGCTTCTGGCGCGCTACGACATTCAGAAGCCCCTCCTGGTCTATCACGCCCATAGTGGGGCGCTTGCGACCACCCGAGTGCTCCAGCTTCTCGGAGAGGGGAAAAGGGTGGCGCTTGTGACCGATGCCGGCACTCCGGGGATTTCAGACCCAGGCACTGAGCTCGTGCGCCAGGTTCGCGATCGTCTCGGAGACGCGGTTGAGATTGAGGCCATTCCAGGACCATCAGCGCTTGGCGCCGCACTCTCGATTGCGGGGCGCGCCACACATGAATTCGTCTTCCTCGGGTTCCTCCCTCATAAGAAAGGACGCCAGACCTTGTTCCGGGAGATAGGGGAGACGAAAAGAACCGTTGTCTTCTACGAATCTCCGCATCGTATTTTAAAAGCACTCGCTTCCTTGGTTGAGGTCTTGCCCGAAGACCGTCCTATCTCAGTCCTTCGAGAGCTCACTAAGATACATGAATCAGTGGTGGAGGGGAGTGCGCAAGTTGTTCTCGACTACTTCACGACGCATCCGCAAGAAGTGCGTGGGGAGTTTGTAGTACTGGTTGAGCACGTCAGCTAAGGCTTCTTCGAGCACTCGTACCTCTGTTCGCCTAACAGGTGGGTCGACGACGCTGTATACTATTCTCATGTCACGCGAAAGCATGTTGATTGTTGTAGGTATTCTTGTCATGCTTTCTCCTTTTTCTGGTTTCCCGCTCTCCTTACTTACCTGGCTGTACCTTTTTATAGGGCTCGTGATTGTCGGTATCGGTATTTCCTTTAGGCTGGCACATCGCCGTCGTGCAAAGAAGAATCAAACTATCCATGAAGCAGCGTCCACAATCTCATAAACCCGTCTATATCGTTTTAATGGTAGTGCTTGTCGCTATTCTTCTCGTTGGGTATGGCATTCCGTACGCTATTGCCATATCAAGCGCGTACGAACGAGGAGGCAAAACAGCTACCACCACGTCAAAGCTTCGACTCCTTCCTCCTCCGCAGCCGCCCACGCTTGATAAAGTGGCGTACGATAAAAAGCTGATTCAAAACGCAAATTACGCCTCAACTACCTCCACCACGACACCGCGCTTGTGGCCGGCTAAGGCTGCCTACCCGAATGTGGGTGCGCTTCTACCAGCAAAACGCATCATCGCCTACTATGGCAATTTCTACTCAACCAGAATGGGCATTCTGGGAGAATTTCCGCGTGAGCAAGTAATTGCGAAGCTTAAGGGAGAATTGGCGGCATGGAACGCCGCTGATCCAACGACGCCAACAATTGCGGCTATCGACTACATTGCGGTCACCGCACAGGTGAGTGCGGGAAAAGACGGCAAGTACCGCCTCCGCATGCCGGACGAGCACATTGATCGCGCGGTCTCGATGGCAAATGAATTGAATGGCATTGTGATTCTTGAGGTACAGACTGGGCTCTCCACCTATCAGTCTGAAATTCCTGCACTCGAAAAGTATCTCAAGATGCCGAACGTGCACCTTGCGCTTGATCCCGAATTTAATATGAAGGGTGGGGAAGCGCCAGGAACGGTCATTGGTTCGGTATCAGCTGCTGACGTTAATTATGTTATCGAGTATCTTGCACAACTGGTACGCGATAATAACTTGCCGCCGAAGGTGCTCATCATCCATCGTTTTACGCAGCGCATGGTGACTGGGTATGAGAGCATACGTCCACTCCCGGAAGTGCAGGTGGTCATAGTCATGGATGGTTGGGGTTCGCCGGCGCGCAAGATTAGTACCTATAAGAGTTTTATTGCTCCAGAGCCTGTTCAGTTCACTGGTTTCAAGATTTTTTATAAGAACGATTTGAAACCTCCTTCAACGAGACTCCTAACTCCTGCCGAGCTTTTGAAACTCACCCCCCAGCCGGTGTTCATTCAGTATCAGTAGACAGAATTTGTGCGGGTGGCATGATACAAGTGGATAGCCAAAAGAATAGGGTTCATATGGCTCGGAAACCAACCTTGCAGGAGTCCGCGAGGCAGATACGGGTAGCCGTCATACTATGGACACTAAACTAGTACTGTGATATAATAATTCCGGAACGAACCCTTTGCCTTAAGGAGGCGGGAAATGTGGCTTCTGCTTCACGGAAACGGAACAGCAACAGACGGTGGGATTTCCCGCCAACTCATCAATCGCACAGAGTGTGCGATTGCGCGGTATCGGAAGGTGCCGGATGAGATCTCGATGATCTGCTTCTTCGCGAATGATAAGTATCCTTCGGGAGTGAATGCGCATGGGTATCTCCGGTCCCGTCTTCAGGAAGCGGAAATACCGGAGAAGCACGTACTCATCGAGCCGTGCGCATTAAGCACCGCTGAGGAGGCAGAGTACTTTGCCGCAGCGAATCCGGGTCGGAAGAGAAAGGTTGCGGTCTGCACGTCCTTCTACCACGTGCCGCGCGCGATCTACTTCCTGAATCGGCATGGGTTCAGTGACATCGATACCACGGTTTCGATGTCGTGGAGTCCGGCGGACCTGCTCCTCGAACTCCCGAAATGCGCGAAGGATTTAGCACATCTCGACATTCACACGCGACGCGCATGACACGCGGCCCGACGGATTTGATTCCGCCGGGCCGCAGTTTTTATACTTTCTCTCGGAACGTGCTGTCGCAGACGGAAGATGACGCGGTATAATCTCTCTATGGAAAATCCGGAACGAGTGACTTATTTCGCAGCGAGCGATGCGCGCGGCAAGAAAGTACCCTTCGGTATCAAAGCGAAAGATCGTGAGCGTCATATGTATGTCATCGGGAAAACCGGCATGGGTAAGTCGACTTTGCTTGAGAACATGGCTATTCAAGATATTCGAAATGGCGAGGGTATGGCGTTCATAGATCCCCACGGAAGCGCCATCGATACACTCCTCGATTTCATACCAGAAAATCGTATCAAGGACGTGGTGTATTTCGCCCCGTTCGATCTCGAGCAGCCCATTGCGTTTAATGTCATGGAAGACGTGGGATACGACAAGCGTCACCTGGTAGTCTCGGGCCTCATGGCAACCTTTAAAAAGATTTGGGTAGATGCGTGGTCTGCCCGCATGGAGTACATTCTCTCAAATACACTCCTCGCGCTTCTTGAGTATCCGGACGCGACCTTGCTCGGGGTGAATCGCATGTATACCGACAAAGCGTATCGCAAGAAAGTTATCGACAATGTGAAAGATCCAGTGGTAAAAGATTTCTGGATAAAGGAATTCAATATGTACAGTGACCGCTATACGCAAGAAGCGACGCCGGCCATTCAGAATAAGATCGGGCAATTCACGTCTAATCCTTTGATTCGTAATATCATCGGGCAGCCGAAGTCTTCTTTCGATATCCGTACGATGATGGATGAACGGAAGATTCTTCTCATCAACCTCTCCAAAGGGCTCGTCGGGGACGTAAACATGAAGCTTCTCGGATCGATGATAACTACGCGTCTTTTTCTCGGTGCAATGAGTCGTGCAGACTTGCCGGGGCACGAACTCAAGAAAGCACCGAAATTCTACTTGTATGTCGACGAGTTTCAGAACTTCGCAAACGAGACGTTCGCCGAGATACTTTCTGAGGCCCGCAAATACCACTTGAATCTCATCATTGCGCACCAGTATGTGGAGCAGATGGAGGAGGAAGTTGCTGCCGCCGTTTTCGGGAACGTGGGTACCACCGTGGCGTTCCGAGTGGGACCGTTCGATGCGGAGAAGCTCGAGGTCGTATTTGCGCCGGAATTTTTGCCTGAGGACCTCGTGAATCTCGGTGCGCGACAGATCTATCTATCACTTATGATAGATGGCCTTGGCTCAAGACCGTTTTCTGCAGCAACTCTTCCACCCATTCAAGCGCCGTTATCCTCACTTCGGACCGAAGTCATCGACGCGTCGCGCACCCAGTACGGGAATCCGCGTAGTGGCATCGAGGAAGCGATTTATAGCGAGCTCACGATTCCTGCGGGCGAAGAACCGGCCGAGCCACCCCCTAAGAAATATCCATCAAAGTATCCACCGCGCGAAGGAGGAACTGATCGCCCGCGTCCAACGGTAAGTAGTGACGAGCGTCGCAGTAGTCCTCCGCGGAGCGATGCCCCCAAGCCTCGAGAGGGAATACGCACACCCCAAAGAGAAGGACGTCCGCAGGAGAGGAGGTCAGACGCCCGGCCGGAGCAAGCTCCGCACGCACGCACCGCAGAAGATTTAAAGACAATCCTTAAGACGACGCTAGAAAATTCTGCAAAGAAAGACGTAAAAAAAGAAGTGGAGAAACAGCATTCACTTAAAGACGCGCTCGCAAGCGTGATACAGAAAGAAGTCCCGCGCCCTGCACCACCACAGGCTAAAGCGCCGCACATTCAGAAAGAGCCCGCTCAAGGCAGTGCGTTTGCAAACACAGAGCCGGTGTTTGAGGTGCCGGAGAAGGTGTTACGCGATATTTTCAAGGACAATTTTTAAACCACCCTGAATAATCCAATCTGGTGCGTTGTGGGCTCCCGCCAATTTTCCACGCCTTCCATTTTGAATAATTCAGTGCGTTGTATGCAGATACACTTTTAGAATTCAATTTCCCGTTCCTTGCATCTCGAACAATTAAGTGAGTTCTACATTGATGAGTTTTTTGTAAAAATGTAACTTTCGGGTGAGTACGCAAGTACTATCTATTGAACCCATTACTACGTAGATTCACTGGCATGAGAAGCGTACTCTCAGCCCCCGCAGGAACGGCTTTGCGTCGTCCTGCGGGGGCGTTGTTAGCTACTTGTATTGTGTCTCCTATGCCCGTATCGTTACGTAATCCATGCAAAAGACTATTCTCGTGACGGGGGGAGCCGGGTTCATCGGCTCCCATCTCTGTAAACGCCTCAAAGACGAGGGGCATACGGTTATTTCACTTGATAACTACTTCACGGGCTCGCGAGAGAATCACGTTCCGGGGGTCGAGTATCGAGAGGGGCATACCAAAGACGTCGCTACTCTTGTACCGGAGGATGTCGATCTCATTTACCATCTCGGCGAATATTCACGCGTACGTCATTCACTTGCAGAGCCGTCGGTAACATTCGATTTGAATCTCGACGGGACTATCAGCGTTCTTGAATACTGGCGGTATAAGCGATGTAAGCTCGTGTACGCCGGGTCTTCGACGAAGTTCGCACACCGCGAGGAGGACGGTGTAGAGGGAAAAAATCTTGCACCGTACACCTGGTCGAAAGCTAGCATGACCGACTTGGTTGCACAGTATGGACGATGGTACGAGCTCTCGTATGCGATCACCTATTTCTACAGCGTGTATGGACCACGAGAACGTGGGGATCAATACGGAACCTTGATCGAGATACTCCATCAGAACTGGCTGAATCATACGACCCATCGCTTGAGTGGAGCCGGAAATCAGAAGCGTGCCTTTACGCATGTTCTAGACACCGTAGAAGGGATTGTGTTAGTGGGTGAGAGAGGGGAGGGTGATGAGTTCGGTATTTGCGCGAGTGAGACGCATAGTCTCCTCGATGTGGCGCGCATGTTTGGCGGTCACCTCGAATACTCAACGCCCACGAAATCGACTCGCTCTTCGGAGGCAGTCGATAGCGCCAAGGTAAAAGCTCTTGGTTGGGAACAGAAACACACTCTTGATGGATACATTCGCGACCTAAAGATGAAAGAAGCATCTGTACGGAAACAGGAAAAGACTACAAACTTCACGACACTTAAGCCGAAGAAGCGGGTTCTTATCTTCTCACTCGTGTACTATCCGAATTTTCATGGCGGTGCGGAACCAGCCATAAAGGAGATAACTGATCGCATCGCACCTGAGGACATTGAATTTCACATGGTCACCGGTAGATGGAACTCGAATATACCGCGCACAGAACGGTACGGGAATATTCTTGTACACCGCATTGGCTTCAGTACTCCTGACCCGACGTTTGCGGATTACAGCGGGAAGTTTGTCCTGCGTATGAATAAATATCTGTTTCAAGTACTGGCGGCATTTAAGGGCCTTCAGCTCCACGCCCGCTATCGCTATGATGGCATATGGGCGATGATGGCGGTCTCTGCCGGCATTCCGGCTGCGATCTTCAAGCTATTTTCTCCTCGGACGTCGTACATACTTACCCTTCAAGAGGGAACGACGGCTGAACATAACAATAGAGTGATGCGGCTAATCTGGCCTTTGTTTAGGCGAGTTTTTACGAGTGCATCGATAGTACACAGCATCTCGAACTATCTGAGTGGTTGGGCACGCATGATGGGATATGACGGCGACATCGTGCTGGTAAAGAACGGTGCGAATCCAAACGATCTACACAACACCTTCTCGGAAAGAGAGATAGACCAGATCAGACAGGAACTTGGCAAGAAAGAGGGAGATATATTTCTCGTGAACACTTCACGTCTCGAGAATCAGAAAGGTTTCGATACTATCATTGAATCCCTTCAGTACTTGCCGCCGCATATCAAATTGGTCGCCGTCGGTGATGGTGATGATGAACCGAAGCTTCGTGATCTGGTACGGAAGTTAAATCTACGCGGGAGAGTCATATTCACCGGCCGCGTCGATCGTTCGGTCGTCACGCTCTACCGCAAGGCGTGTGATATATTCGTCGCTCCATCGCGTTCGGAAGGTCTTGGTAACGCATTCATTTCCGCGCTTGCCTCGCGTCTTCCACTCATCACCTCTGGTGTTGGCGGCATTGCAGATTATGCCATCGACAATGAGACCGCCTGGATCGTTCCGCCCGAAAATCCTCAGGCTATTGCAAATAAAGTACTTGAGGTGCTCGCACATCCTGAAAAGGCGAGAGAAATATCAGCACGTGCCCGTACAATGGTCGAGCTCGATTACGACTGGGACAAGATAGCGGTAAAGATGGAGAAGGACATTCTTAACAGAGTGCTGTGATACCGTTACGGCATATGACCCCGAAGTCGCCTTCAGCAGTGCTCATACACGGGCATCATCTACAGGCTCCAGGCTGGGAAACGCTTGTCTGGGGTGAGCAGAATCTAGAGAGGGTCGGAAGGATACCAAGAGGTATAGAGCTGGCGATAAAGGAGGACGCGGGAATAATTATCTGGGGAACCGCAGCTTCGACCGACCCGGCTACCGGAAAGAAGGAGTCCGAATATACTCAGACATATGCGCTTGATCATGCTGACGAACTTGCTGCATACACCGAAGTCTCGAAAGAGAAAATTATTGCGTTTATACAGGAACGTTCGCTTCTGCAGCTCGAGACCAAGAATACAAAGGACGAGATCCATGAGGCTATGAAGGTATGCCATGAACGCGGCATACATACTCTTTACCTCATCTCATCGCCGACACACGTGCCGCGATGCCTTCTTACCGCGGTGCAGTATCAGGAAGCATTTCCAGGTATCGTTTTGTGCGGAGTCGCCGCCGACACTTCTATGGAATTCTGGCATCCGAAGGACGTCGCTGTAGTTGAGCCGTCTCATAGACCAGATCGTTCCGAAGTCCCAATGAATCTTCTTGCTAAAAGAATGGCTTCAGCGCGCAAATATCCGGATAAAGCGCTGCAGCTTCATGACAATATTAAAAAAGCATTGGATGTGTTTGATAGGGAGAAAGGGAATAATGCAGGCTAATCGTATCGAGTGCGCTATGCGTATGGTGGTCGAGGGCCACACCAGTCAGGTCCGTAAGGACGATGATTCCCTCCATATCGTGCATCCACTCGTGGCTGAATAAGAAGCTCTTGTTTCGCGCATGCGGTAGCTCGATTAGTGCAGCCCCTCTTGGCGCCGATTTTCCTCGTGGCTACGGAGCCTATCGCGCAGCACGACATATTCCTCGCGTACAGATGAAGCGAGTTCTTCGTCGTGTAACAGTGCAATGAGCGCCTCTTTCCAGAAGACGATACGAGCTCGATTGAGTATGAGGAGATTGCCCTCACTCCGTGCGAGGGTGCGGACATAGTAGGCGAGTATCTCCGTCAAACGGTAGGCACGCATCAGACGGAGCGCCAACACTTCTTCAGGAGCGCGATTAGTTAGTACATATAGCACGAACGCACGCTCGAGGCGTGGGTTATAGAGTGTCATGAAATTAAGGAATCGCGCCCATCCTTCGTACTTGTTACCGAAGCGGAGTGCGGAGTGGTCAAGCAGATAGATACGACCTTCCTTGATGCGGATGTTATGCGGCACAAAATCGGTGTGCGTAAGGAATCCGGTGTATTGCTCGATGGTCTCCTGGTGCGTCACGAGGAAATCATGCGCTTGTTCAAGTACGGTTGCGAGATTGGTATCTTCGGGAAGCGTCTGTTGTATCGAGCGTGTAAGTAGAGCGAACTGCGCCAGGTATGCTTGGGCATCCTTGCTACCAAGCAGATTGCGTGTGGAGCGTGCATGCTCATAAGTCGCCGCATGCGCGCCCTCCTGCGCCTTGAAGGCTTGGAGAGCGAACGTGAACTGCTCTTCGATGCTACGGCCAAGAAAGGGTGTGTCTTGCTCGATGAACTCTTGTATCGAAAGCACATGGCCGTTCCTTTTCTTGAAAAGCAATTCCTCGGGAGAGAAAAATATTTGATACGCGAATCGGATATCCTGGAGCGTCTGTCGAGCAGTACGCTCTTCTATGAGTTCGCGAATGCCGCTTGAATCGTTAGTGACCTTTACCACAACCTTCTTTCCTGTGGCGGTGTGTCTTCCGAGCAGGATAAGTTTCGGTCCGCTCGTAGTCGTGACTGCCTGCATAAGGTACCGCTCACCCTCGATATGCGGCTGTGATTCCGCAAGCTCATATCCAAGTTCGGAAAGCCAAGGAGTGACAAATGCGCTCTCGCGCGCAACGAACTCATCCCACTCCTGTTTCGCGTTATGCAACATAGGTGATGGTCGCGATGAGAGACGCTACATGCGTATCCCACCATGCTTCGTAACGGGCATGTTCCTCATCAGGTAACGGCGAGAAGGGAAGCACCTCAGGCTTTACTGGTGGGGTGTCGGCGATCACTCTGACAGTCCTGCTCGCAAGAAAGGATTCGAATGCCCGCGCCCGCGGAATCTGCTGCGCACGTTCGTGCGCAGCCGCATCTCCGAGATGCAAAATGAACGGCGTTCCTGTGATACGGGCAGCAATACCTGCAGCAAGTTCGGTCGAAGCGCCGTTCTCGACGATGACAACGTCGGCATCCCGTGCCGCACGCACAAGCGCCCAGGTGAACGAAAGGAGTCGGAGTAGTACGGGACGTCGCTTGTTCACGACTATGATGCGCACGCCATCAACCTGTTCCGGTAGGTACGCATACGCTATGACGGTTACCTCATGTTTTGAGGCGAGACGCTGAGCAAGCTCCTTCACGTAGGGGGCAGGTTGCGCGATATCCGGCGGATAGAGGGGGGTGGCTATAACCAGTCTCATAGAATCAGTCTATCAGGTAGGCCGTATAAAGGAGGTAACCGAAGGAGTGGCCATCGGGTTATTATAAGGGTTATGAACGTGCTATTTCTTGGGTCTGACCCATCAATTTTTGTACCAGGAAGTCCTGCGTACATACGCCTTGCAATCTATGCAGACACTATAGGCACATTGCATGTGCTTTCGCGCGGCAAACACACCAAAGAAGTTGGAGCAAAACCAAATCTTATTTTGCATGCAATTAAAGGGCCAAAAATATTTTCTTACTACTTTCTTCTAAAGAAAGCACGATCCTTAATTAAAGTAGAGAATATTGCATTAGTATCGGCACAGGACCCATTTGAACACGGATGGATTGCTGCTCGCGCAGTGTCTGGTACAAATGCGCGACTGCATATTCAGGTGCATACCGACTTTCGTTCTCCTTGGTTTGTTAAAGATAAGAGTCTTCGATCGGCAACATCACATGTCTCTGTGATAAACCGAATTCGTAGGAATATTGCTGATCAGGTGCTCCCTCAGGCAGCAGGAATTCGAACTGTCTCAGAGCGCGTGAAGACATCGCTTGTAGAACGGTATGGTACTAATATTCCTGAACCTTCAGTACTCCCGATTGGTGTTTCTAGTTCTATTCCACCTCGTGTTTCGTTTCCAATGCAACCATATAAGTTCACGCTAATAACAGTAGGGAGGCTTGAACCCGAAAAACGTATTGAAGATATTTTTATTGCGCTGAAGCGTATTCGGGGTCAGTATCCGAGCGTAGGTCTCATGATAGTAGGGAGTGGACGCGAGAGAGGAGCGCTTGAGCGCGCAACCAAAAAACATGGCATACAAGATCGTGTTACATTTCTCGGGAATCGTCCCGACGCCTGGGGGCTTATACAAAGCGCAGAAGCGTATATTCAAGCAAGCGGGTACGAAGGCTATGGTCGAACGTTCGTTGAAGCAGCTCTCGCAAAAGTTCCCATCATTACAACTGATGTGGGAATAATAGGAGAGGTGTTTACTGGATACGACGATGTACTTTCCGTGCCTCCTGGAGATCCTGCGGCTCTTGCGGTTCAAATCGTTGGATTAATAGAGGATGGGCAGGCAAGAAAACTTCTTGTTATGAATGCTGAACGTAAGGCCCGGGCACACCTTGAAGCGTATACAGATCTTCCACAGCGAATAGCAGATGATCTATCTCGCGTCCTCAATCACGCATGATCTATTTTAGAGACTTTTTGGGAACAACATGTAATACAAATGCTCCTCGAGAATATAAGTTAAAAGGAAGTAGCGAGAATGATTACCTGTTAGATGAGCTTTCAGAATTTCTTTGCCCAAATGCATCGCAGCTATTGGGTGATAAGGAGAATAGCGTAATGATAATTACGACTGCGAGCGAATCGAGCGTCGGACCCATTATTGAAAGCGCAGTATATTGGGCGTCTCAGTATACAAATCTAATAGCAAAAGGTACCCATTTTGCCTCATGCAGAAAGGTGTATGGACCAGCACCTGTGTTTGCGTATGGCTCTCTCGAACAATTGATGTCCATGGCAACCGAATACCCAGAGGAATGGTTATCGCTTATGTGCATTAATACGTGTGAAAACAATAGTCAATGGACACACTTTAAAACACACTCAGAGTTACCATGAAGATACTTATTGCGTCCCCCATTCTACCGACTGCAATTGGCGGACCCGCTACGGTTGCCAGAGAACTTTCGCGCATATGGCGTAAGCAAGGAGAACAAGTCCAGATAATTACATTTAATTCATTTGAAAGACGCATGCCGCACCTGTTTCGTCAGGGAATGCTTTTTCTTCGTCTCCTAATTATTATTCCAAAAGTAGATGCAGTACTCATCCTCGATCCAGCGAGTACTGGTCCTTCAGCAGCAGTTGCCGCAAAACTATGTAGACGAAGGAGTGTGGCACGGATTGGAGGGGATTTTCTTTGGGAGTCTTGGGTTGAACGCACAAAACAAGCGGTGCTTCTTTCGGAATTTTATACAGAAAAACGCTCACGAACATTTCGTGAGCACCTAATATATTGGGCTACGAAGAAAACTCTTCATACGGTCGATTGTGTGGCATTTACCACTGCGTGGCAGCGTGAGCTATGGCGCAAACCATATGACCTTTCGGCGTCAGTTGAAATTATCGAGAATCCTGTTTCTCCCCGGAAAGAGGTACCCCCTGCAACACAGAAAGTATTTATTGCAATAGGGAGACCTATGCATATAAAAAATAGAGAAGTCTTGTTACGTGCATGGGAGATAGTTATTAAAAAACATCCAGAAGCAGTGCTCGATACCACTCCCAAAAGCGCAGTTGACTATCAAACAGCAATACAAAATTGTTATGCGGTTGTTGTGCCCAGCTTGAGTGAGGTTTCATCACAAAGCGTATTTGAAGCAATTGAGTTCGGTAAGCCTTTTATAGCAACGAGAGATACTGGTAGCTACGCTACTCATAAAGATGCAGGTATATTTATTGACACGAGAAAACCAGAATTGCTCGCAGAAGCAATACTTATGTTGCTAGACCCAGAGGCCTATAAAACAGCAAAAAGCCATGTTCTTGCATACTCTTACACTAGATCTTGGGAGCAAGTAGCTACAGAATTTCGGAAATTGTTGAGCTGATTCTAGATGAATATATGGTATGCTCTCGAGCAAGAGTAAGTAACCTTGCTTACAAGCAAAGCCTGTAAAGTATCTAGCTATATCTATGTCACAGACACAAACATTGTATGAGTCGCACCATAAAAAAGGTCGACCAGAAGGGTATAGCATTCTTAAAGACGATCGTGGTGCTTTCTTTTCAAGTGCAATAGGGAAGAATAAAAACGTTCTTGATATAGGTTGCAGAGACGGGGCACTCACCACATTGTTTTCGGAGGGCAATGCTGTTGTCGGAGTCGACATTGATCGAGTCGCTCTTGCGCGTGCAGAAGAATTAGGAATCGAAACTCTCAGTATGGATCTTATGGGCGATTGGAGTGCGCTCGATAATAGAAAATTTGATGCCATCGTTGCAGGGGAGGTGTTAGAGCACATCTTCTTTCCAGAAGAAGTAGTCCGCAAGATATGCGCTCACCTTACTCCCGACGGAATATTTGTTGGGTCAGTTCCCAATGCCTTTAGTCTAAAGAATCGTTTACGATATCTTAAAGGTTCCAAAAAATATACACCGCTTTCAGATCCTACACATATTAATCAATTCAGTGCATCAGATATCGAGAATCTATTACAACGCCATTTTGAAAATGTCGAAATAAAGGGTCTTGGTCGTTATCCAAGACTTGCAAAATTCTCTGCAAATTGGTTTGCCTTTGATCTTGCATTCGTTGCTCGTTTGAAACGATAGTTCGTATGAGAGAAATTCCTGCAATTGAAAAAAGATTCAGAGATGTTGCAAGGTCTAGAACTTTTCGCAATATTGTTACGACCTTTGACCTTGGGGAAAAACCAGTTCTAGACATTGGATGCTCCCATGGAGAATTTCTCTCCCACTTTGGCCCAGGAAGTGTAGGGGTCACTATAATTGAAGACGAGGTGGTATACGGAAAGCAGAAGGGGCTAGATATTCGATTAGGTAATATTGAAGACAAAAAGTTTTTACTCACAGAGAAATTCGACGTTGTTTTTGCAAACAACATCTTCGAACATCTTTACGAGCCACATACCTTTCTTCGAGAAGTAGGAAAACACCTTAAGCCAGATGGCGTTCTTATACTTGGAGTGCCCTGTATCCCTAAAATTGTATGGCTGGCAAAGTTTAGAAAATTCAGAGGTGCGTTTGCTGTAGCTCATATAAATTTCTTCACGCGCGAAACTCTCTACCACACCATGACGCATGGTGGGTGGAATGTTTTTGAGATGAGAGGGTTTCGTTTTAGGAACCCATTGCTTGATTGGTTATTAAATCCGATTTATCCTCACTTCTATGGAATTGCTAAGAGTGACAATTCGTTTTCTTATGGTTCGAAACGTATGCGTGAATTAGCAGGTTATACCCATATATAAACCATGAAAATTGGCTTCGTCGGACAGGGATTTGTGGGAAAAAATTATGCTGATCTTATCGAGGAAAGGGGATATGCGGTTGTCCGGTACTCTTTAGAGGAGCCTTTTCGCTCAAACAAAGAACTTATTCGTGAATGCAAAATTAGTATAATTGGAGTACCAACCCCTACTACACCAGGAGGATTTGATGATTCTCATGTACGGGACGCTTTATCTGTTATAGCAGAGGGAAATACTGCAGTTATAAAATCAACTATTGCTCCAGGAACTACTGTACAATTACAGAAAAGTTTCCCGTTGATAACGGTACTGTACTCTCCGGAATTCCTTAGCGAATCTACCGCAGCACAAGACGTAGCAAATCCATTTGCAAATCTAGTTGGCTTGCCGATGCACGATGAAATGCATGAGCAAGCAGCGAAAGAATATTTAATGCTCCTTCCAGATGCCCCACACACAGAAGTTATGAGTAGTACGGAAGCTGAGATTTTCAAGTACATCCACAACGCAAGTGGATATGTACAGATTGTATTCTTTAATATGTTATACGACTTCGCCATGAAGCAAGGTGCTGATTGGGCACCCATAGAGAGAGCAATTAAATCTGACCCTTTTGTTCCAAGCCGTTACTCACAACCAGTACACAAAAAAGGAAGAGGTGCTGGGGGTAATTGTTTTGTTAAAGATTTCGCAACTTTCCGACGAGCGTTTAGAATGGCCCTGCCTGAAGAGCTAAAAAGTAACAGTGTATTTGATGCGTTAGAAAATAAAAATATTGATCTTCTTCGAAAAAGTGGTAAAGACACTGTAATTGTACGAGGAGTATATGGAGACTTAGTATAACCATGCGACTCCTAATTTGTACTCAGGTAGTCGACAGAAATCACCCTGTACTTGGCTTTTTTCATGCTTGGATTGGAGCATTCGCACCTCATTTTGAGTCAGTACTTGTTATTTGTCTTGAGGAAGGAGTTCACGATTTGCCAAAAAATGTCCGAGTTCATTCTTTAGGAAAAGAGAGAGGCAAGCATACTCGGCTCATATATGCCGCGCGATTTTTACAAATAATGCGTAAGGAAAAAGGGAATTACGATTGCGTTTTTGTTCACATGAATGTGGAATACCTATTCCTCAAAGGAATTGCTTGGAAAATGAGTCGTATACCTGCTGTGCTCTGGTATAACCATGACGTCGGAGGAGCGAAACTTTCATTTGCGTCGAGGCTTGTAAAATACGTGCTTCATACGTCTCCCTATGCAGCTAGTGCAAAATTTCCCCATTCGAAAAAAATGCCTGCAGGCATAGACACGAGCGTATTCTATCCGAAAGATGTTGCCTGTAAGTCTCACAGCTTGTACTTCCAGGGGCGGGTCAGTAAGTCGAAACGAGTTGATGTTTTACTGCGAGCTGTACATATTCTTAGAGAGAAATTTCCAAAAATTACCCTTGATATAGTTGGTCCAGGAAATCCTGCATATATAGCGGAGTTAGAGAGAGAGTTTGCTGCACTTTTTGACTCGGGCACGGCACGTTTGGGTGGGCCAATCCCAAATCACCAAACCCCCAACGAATATAGATTACATATGGTAAGCGTTAACTTAACCGCAGCAGGAAATTTTGATAAATCAGTACTTGAATCAATTGCTTGCGGTACACCGTGCATAGTTTCAAGTCCTGCTTTCGAAGAAATTCTCCCTAAAGAGGCGTACTTTAAAGAGGGAGATGCGGTATCCCTTGCGAAGACCATTTCAGAGACTCTTTCTTATAATGAAGAAACAAGAAGAGAGTTTGTTTTACCAAGCATGAATATAGTGAAAAAGAAGCACTCACTCAGCGCTCTTTCAAGAGCAGTTTCAAAACTTTTCTAGCTTTATATGAAAATATTGTATGCGACTTCCATAACGTACCCTTCGCCACTAGCGAATAGGCAACAAATAGTATCTACCGTGGCAGCTCTGCATGCTCTAGGAACAGACATAACATTAGGAATAGCTCGGATAACGGGAATAGTTTCCTTTCCTTACATAGTGTTCCCGGGGACTGCGAAAAGTCCTTTCCTTGCCTTCTGTTATGCAATGCGCATACGCAAAGATGCCTACACCCATATCTACTGTCGTGAAGACAGGCTCATGTTCTTTATAATAATTTGGTGTCGCGTACTCAGACTAAATCCGAAATTTTATTTTGAGGCACACATAGTACATGTTGGTTTTGCTTTTGCATGGCTCCTTCGTAAGGTGGATGGAATGGTCGTAATCACTCATGGTCTTAAAGAAGATCTGATTCGTAAGGGTTTGTTGGAAAGTCGTACGACCATTGCTCCTGACGGAGTAGACCTAGAACGTTTTATTCATTTACCTGATCGGCTAACGCTAAGAAAAAAATACGACTTACCCGTAGATAAAATCCTTATTGGATATGCTGGAAGTTTCGGAGGGTACTATGCTTGGAAAGGCGTCGATATCTTACTTACAGCTGCACGCATGGCTCCTTCTAAATGGCACTTTATGCTTATTGGAGGCAGGCCATCAGAAATTAGTGAACTACGAGATACGTTTGATGCGACAAATGTTTCTATTGAAGGGCAGTGGGATCCGAAAAACGTGCCCGAGTTTCTTGCCGCAATGGATGTACTTGTTATTCCAAACAAAAAAGGAAATGTTATTTCTGAGCGACACACGTCACCAATGAAATTGTTTGAATATATGGCAAGTGGAGTCCCTGCAGTAGCGTCAGACTTGACCTCTATTAGAGAAATTGCAAATGAAGAAGAGGTCGCTTTCTTTACTCCGAATGATCCAGAATCTCTTGTGAGAGCGATAGAGTACGTACTTGAGAATCCTGATGAATCTTTAACTCGCGCAGAAAAAGCAAGAATAAAGATGAGGGATTATTCGTGGAAATCACGCGCAGAAACTATCCTCGCTTTCCTTAAAAAAGAAGGCTAGCATTGCCGTATGTCGCTCACGCTCTATAGAAAAAATACACACGCCGCTCTCTCACGTTTGAATCTGTCTGGAAAAGTACTTGACTTAGGAGGTTCGTCGACATCAACATACCTACAGCATATACAAGGCGACTTCACAGTATCTGTAGTCAATACTGACGAAAAAGTGATTCCTGATTTCATATGGGATTTAGAAAACACACCCTATCCCTTTGAAAGCAGTACATACGAAACGGTACTGGCAATAAATGTACTTGAACATATATGGAGCTGGAGAGGGCTTCTTTCAGAAGCGCTTCGTATTTTAAAACCAAAAGGAACTATAATTGTTGCTGTCCCATTCCTTCATGCTGTACACCCAAGCCCGCAAGATTTTTTTCGTTTCACTAAAGAAGCTCTCATTCGCGCACTAAGCGAAGCAGGGTTTGAAGATGTTGTCGTAGAAGAGCTTGGTCAAGGAGTTTTCGTGTCCGCGTTCTCTTTTTTCCAAAGGTTCTTTCCAGGAAGTCTTGTGTCAGTTCTCTCCGGCACGGTGATTTTTGCAGATAAATGCCTTACGTACACTATGAATAAGATGCATAGAAAATATAGCCCAGTAGATTATCCGCTTGGATACATAGCGCTCGGCTATAAAAGACCCAACAGGGAAGAAATTCTATGATTTTCGAAATAAAGAAAAGGATACTTCTCCTCTTCGTGTATCTATATTCTCTTGTGCGCGGAAATGCAAATCAAGTACCACCAAAAATTGAAAGAGTGGTGGTTGTGCAGCAGGCAAAACTCGGCGATATGGTATGCACCACGCCGCTTTTCCGTGCGCTTAAAAACACATATCCGAGCGCACATTTAACCGTTGTAGGAAATGGAGTAAATAAATGTTTACTTGAGGGGAATTCCGACGTAGATGAATATATTGTATTCTCCGGCTTTTTTGCGACAGTGACTAGTTTGCGAAAAGGAAACTTTAACTGTGCTCTAGTTACAAACCCAGATTTTTTTTCAATATGTGCTCTCTTTTTTGCTGGCACTCCCTTTATTGTAGCCCCTTCAATTGAAGAGGGAGTAACACCACTCGCTGATATGTGGTATCGAATGCTTTTACGTCTTACTGCATCTGCACCGCATCAGGAAGGGAGCTATGCACCACGCGAGTACCTTCGTTTACTCATACCGCTCGGAATACACTCTTCAAATACGGAAAAAAACCTTACCTTCTCAATTACTGCAGAAGAGACAGCGAATACATATATACACTCACTCACACCGAATGCTTTTGTAGTAGGTATATCGCCCTCTGCAGGGAATGCGATTAAGGAATGGCCGCCTGAAAGATTTGGTGCATTAGCGAATTATTTAATTAAGAACCATGATGCACAAATAATAGTATTTGGAACAAAGAATGATGAAAATAAAATACGGGCAATGATGGAAGTGGTAGAGAATACTACCCATATACAGGACGCTGGTGGTTTATTTTCTATAGATGAACTAAAGGCGATCATCTCAAAACTGAGTATATTTATTGCTGTTGATACAGGACCCATATATATTGCAGAAGCTTTTCGAGTACCAACGGTCGATATTGTTGGTCCTGTTGATGAGCGAGTACAGCCGCCATACGACTCCATACATCGAGTAGTTGTCCCTCCTGGACCTCGCAAACCACAAGTTAGTGTTTTAAATGCAAAATGGTATGACCGAGCAGAAGCTCGGAAGCAGGCCGAAGCAACAACGCTAGAATCGGTTTTAGTAGAAACTGAATCCCTTATTAAGGAGTTAAAAATAGTATGAGGTCTAGAGTATGAAGATCGCTATATTGCAAGATGATTTTCCTCCACGTCATGTAGGTGGGTCCGGAATAGTTGCCCACCAAATGGCCATGGAATACTTACGTCAAGGCCATGAGGTCTTGGTTGTTACCGCAGTACAGGATAAAGACTTTGAGGGAGCGTACACGTTAGATGGTTTGGTAGTGAAAACCATCTTCTCTTCATATCCAATTGAGTTTAGAGCATGGTTAAGCCTCTGGAACCCCATGGTTAGTAGCAAACTTCAATCAATTCTTTATGGTTTTCAACCAGATATTATTCATATACATAATATCCATATTCACCTTTCATATTTTTCTCTACGCATAGCTCGAAAAACCGGTGCAAAAGTCTTTCTTACGCTCCATGATGCGATGTCATTTCATTACGGAAAATTAGTCGAATTCATCAATCTAGATAATCCTTCCTGTAATTCCACACATTACAAAATCTCCGCTTGGCAGCAAATAAAGAAATATAGAAAATCTTATAATCCATTTAGAAACATTGTTATAAGACACTATATAAAATATGCGCATAGAATTTTTGCTGTAAGCAATGTATTGCGGGAAGCGCTAAAACAAAATGGAATTACAAGGGTGGAAGTAATGCGAAACGGAATCAGAAGAAACGATTGGGAAGTTGACGCAACGGAAGTTCAAGAATTTAGAAAAAATTTAAATCTGGATGGTAAGAAAATCATATTGTTTGGCGGCAGACTAAGTGCTCTTAAGGGAGGAGAGCAGGCAGTTCGGGCGCTTGCAGACATAGTTAAAGACGTACCTAACGCATACTTAATGGTTATTGGTAAAGAAAATGCCTATGCGCGGACAATGCAGCTTTTGGCGCGTTCTCTTAATATTGAGAACCACATCCTCTTTACGGGATGGTTATCAGGAAACCAACTAAAAGCTGCATACCATGCAACTGATGTAGTATGGGTACTCTCCCTTTATCTTGACCCCCTGGTACTTTTTAACTTAGAGGCGATGGCCTGTAAAAAACCAGTAATTGGTACTTGTTTTGGCGGCACGAAGGAAGTCGTTGAGAATGGCAAAACAGGATATATAATTAATCCATATGAAGTCGGTGAGATTGTGAGTAAAACTACATCTATACTGAATAACTCAAGGACAGCAGAAATACTTGGAAACGCAGGATATCAAAGAGTAGAGAGTGAATTTTCATTAGAGGAAAACATCAAAATTCTTATCGAAGAAGCGAGCAAATAAAGTTACAGTTTTACGATTTAAAAAACTGAAGCACTGATTATTTTTATGAAAAAGGACACACAAGACCAATTAATAACTATCGTTGATGTAGGAGCGCTCGGCGGTATCCACAAGAAGTGGGAAAACGTTCCTAACAAGGCAATATTATTTGAACCAAATCCCTCAGCAAAATTTGAGAAGAGAGATAACTGGCTTGTTATTGAAAGTGCCTTATCAGACTCTGAAGGAGAAAAGGATCTCTATATAACAAGAAAAGAATCAAAGGCTTCATTCTATAAGCCAAACTTTGATTTGTTAAAAAACTTTCCAAACCCTTCTCGGTTTGATGTTGTTCGCACGGTAAAGGTTAAAACCGATACTCTTGATTCCCAGCTTACAAAACATGCTATTCAGGATATAGACTATATTAAACTCGATGTACAAGGCCATGAGTTAGCTATTTTAAAAGGAGGAGAAAGGGCTCTTCAAAAAGCAATTGCTATCGAAGTGGAAGTTGAGTTTGCTCCAATTTACATAGACCAACCGTTGTTTACTGAAATAGACGCCTACCTAAACACTCAAGGATTTGTACTTGCAGCATTTCCAAATCTTGAGACTTGGAAGCACGGCAACAGGGAGCAGTTAATTTGGGCTGATGCTTTGTATCTTAAAAATCCAGATCTATTAGACCGATTGAAACGAAATAGATTAACTATATTAAGAAAAGTTCTTCTTCCATCTCCTCGTGATGGAGCAATAACTTTTAAAACAATAAAAACTATGAACAATAACCGAAGACATTTCATTAAAAAAGCCTTGGCCTCCCTAGGTCTTTATCATCCCGCACTAGGCGTGAAGATTAGTCCTGATCAAAAGGCCGGTCATATATTAAATCTTAAGCCAAAAGACATTACTACATTTGTTGAAACTGGAACGAATACAGGAGTAATGTTAGGGAAACTAAAGGGTTCTTTTGAAAAAATATATTCTATAGAACTCGATCCCTCTCTTTATTCAAGAGCAATAGAGCTTTTTAAAGATGAAAAGCATATACACCTCGTCGAGGGAGATAGTGCAGACAAACTAAAAATTGTTTTAGAAAAAATAGATGAGCCTTCATTTTTTTGGCTTGATGCTCATGGTAGCGGTACGATTACTGGTAGAGGGGAAAACCCAGCACCGATTCTAAAAGAATTAGAACTAGTGCTTGCGCACCCAATTCAAGACCATATTATTTTAGTCGATGACGCACGCCACTTTGATCGCTGGACCATTTCTGTAATGAAAAAACTGTCCCGCAAATCTGGGTATACAGTAAGTATGCTGGACGGACTATTTCTAGTTCAAAAATAGTGTAATTAATCCAAAGTTATTTCTTCTATATGCGCAGGCCAAAAGCTCATACACGCGAGATACTTATACACGCGCTTAAAGCATACTGCTCTGGCGATGTTGCTGACGTTGGTTGCGGACGGGCAAAATACCAGAATTTAATACGTGAATATTCTAAGACATATACAACTATAGATAACGGTTCCTCTGGTCCACAATTTAGTGGAGTAAATTTTGTGCCAGACATAATAGCTGATGTCGGCGCTATATCGGTAGAAAATGATTCATTTGATACAGTAATTTGTACTGAGGTTCTCGAACATGTCCAAGACCCGTTCCTGGTAGTTCGTGAAATATCTCGAATACTACGTTCAGGAGGACATGCGATTATCTCCAGTGGATGGATTTCTCCTTATCATCAAGAACCCGAAGACTACTGGCGTTTCAGTATTCCAGGGTACAAAGTACTCTGTGAACGAAATGGCCTTGAGTTTGTCACTTCTTATAGAAAGGGAGGCTACTTCACTCTGATGCTATATATGGTTAGCAGAAGTATATTCTTAAACGCAGGTCCATTTTTTACAAAAATATGGCGTAGACTAGACCTGCCGATGCAGCTCCTGATGGAGAAATTAGACCCCTTAATTAAAACCGAAGATACAATTGGACACGTAATAGTTGCGTATAAGAGATAGATACCAAAAGGTTGACAGTCTTTAAACAAAGTGGTACCTTAATCAAAGATGAATTCTGTATTGGGAGCTTCAAGAATGCGTATGCAAAAAAGAGTTTACGGTGAAAGGACTTTCTGGCTTAAGGGTAAAGAGTCGGAGATGGCGAAGGAGAAGTCTCTGACCGTGGTCATACGACCTGGAGACCGCTCAGATAAAGTCAACACTCCTCAGCAGTGGCTTCCGATGGAATCCCGGGTACCACTGTATTATATTCGCGTACCAGGAGACCAGGCCCGGGGCATCAGCCCGGAATTCGAGCCTGATGACGGCTCGACCGTTCAAATCGTCAAAAGGTCGGTAATGCGGCTGCAGGACGTGAAGAACGAAGATCTTTCTTTCAGTCCCGGATCTGCTGTCCCAGCCACGGCCAGTGAGGTGAAAGGGTACCTGGAGCAAGAACTAGTGCCGGGCCGAACGTTCTCTCCGGACGACCTGCTGACCATTTACTGGATTGAGCATCTCCCCAACGAAGAGCCAGTAAACTAGGCTAAGACCTAGAAGTTTAGAGGGTCTCTTGCACAAACAAGAGACCCTTCTTTTTGTACATAAAGAAAGTTAGAATATAGAAAAGGACGCCACTTTCTATCACTACCGGTTGTTACTTAATGAGTATGGACAATGAATTTAGTGCTATAGGCATTATCCCTGCGAGAATGGAATCAACGCGCTTTCCTGGAAAGCCATTGGCGCGAATTTTAGATATTCCTATGCTTGGACACGTATATCACAGAAGTAAAATGAGCAAAGCGCTTAGTGAGGTGTATATAGCCACTTGCGATAAAGAAATTGCTGATTACGCTGCTTCAATAGGAGCAAGGTTCGTTATGACTAAACATACCCATGAGCGAGCTTCAGATCGTGCGGCAGAAGCAATGCTTAAGATTGAAGCAGAAACAGGCAAGCGATCAACAGTAGTAGTCATGATTCAAGGAGATGAGCCAATGATACAACCTGAGATGATTGATATGGCAGTTGACCCTTTCCGAACTGATAATTCAATTACAGTTCTTAATCTTATGGCACCGATAACGAGTGAGGATGAGCATAATGACCCGAACTGTCCAAAAGTCGTTGTGACTTCGGCGAACTTTGCTATGTATTTTTCTAGGGAACCAATTCCGTCAAGGAAAAAATGGAATGGAGGAGAGTTTCCAATGTATAAGCAAGTTTGCGTGATTCCGTTTACCAGGAATTTTCTTCTTAAATTTAATGAGCTTTCTCCAACCCCACTCGAGGTTGTCGAGTCAATAGACATGAACAGAGTTCTTGAGCACGGATATAAAGTTAAAATGGTACTCGAGCATTTTGAAACGTATTGTGTTGATACTCCTGAAGACTTGGAGCGTGTTGAAACACACATGAAAAACGATTCGCTCGTGCTTTCCTATAAAGATTAAATCCTCTATGTCAGAGATAAGTATCGTTATACGTACGTTTAATGAAGAAAAACATATTGGAAACTTACTACGTGCAATCGAAGAGCAAGAGCATCATTTGTATGAAATTATACTTGTTGACTCTGGATCAACAGACCGCACTTTAGAAATTGCACAGCAGTTTAACGTCAAAATTATACACATTGAAAGCAGAGACTTTACGTTTGGTTACTCATTAAACGTCGGTTGTAAAGCAAGCAAAGGGAAATATCTTGTTTTTCCTTCTGCGCATGTTCTTCCTGTCGATGAACATTGGCTTAAAAATCTCACCACGGCTTTTAAAAATGAAAAAATAGGAATGGTATATGGGAGGCAAGTTGGAGCACCAGAATCAAAGTTTTCCGAAAAGATGGATTTCCTAAGATTATTCAGTGCAGCACCTGTAAACAAAAATGTTTTTATTGATTATGCAAATAATGCCAACTCAGCAATTCGAAGAGACATATGGCTGGCACGACCTTTTGATGAATACTTATTTGGGCTTGAAGATATTGAGTGGGCAAAATATATAACCAGTAATGGCTATCAGGTTCACTACGAACCAAATGCCGCGATATACCACATTCATGAAGAATCATGGCCACAAGTATTTAATCGCTATAGACGAGAGGCAATTGCTGCGTTCAGAATGCAATTACCGCATCCTCCTCAAGCGAGGACAGGCATACTATGGTTTATAAATAATATTATTACTGATCTCCTGTGCTCTTTTCCAAATTATAGGTATTCTCGATTTAAAGAAATAATTCGCTTTCGATATTTTCAGTGGAGTGGGACAAGGCAAGGATGGTTTCGCGACAGGGCACTAGATTTTGATAGAGAAAAGTACAGCTTATTCTATCCTGAAACTAATAAAGCACTTATTGTAAAAGAGAAAGGTGAAGCGTCAGTTGAGGAATTTGCAATTCCACAGATGAAGCCGGGCGATATTTTAATACAAGTAGAATTTGTTGAAGTTACAGTTAAGGACATTGAAATGGCCCATAGCGAAGCTGCTACTAAATGTGCTCATGAGAGAAGTGGTGCTTTTATACCAGGTAGTATATTTTCAGGAACAATAGTAAAAATTGGTGCGAGTACAAAAAACCGTGAGCAATTTTCTGTTGGTCAAAAGGTAATTGGTGTACACAAACAAGCTCCAAACTATTTTGGAGCATACGCACAGCTAGTTGTTGTGCCAGGGAATGCACTCCATGTTTTGCCCGAAAGTATAAACATGCAAACAGCGCTTCTTGCAGAACCACTTGCGCTTATTGAGCAAGTGCTCCGCAAGATACAGACAAATGCTAAGTTGGGTGAATCAATTGCAATTCTGGGTGCCGGTGTAGTTGGCAATCTCTGTACACAAGTTCTTGTGAGAGAAGGGTACTCCGTTAGAGTATTCGACTCCAACCCTCATGAACTTGGATATTTGAAGGATTATATACCTGAGGGCGTATCAACCAATTTAAATATTGAAAGATTTAATTACATAATAGAAACAACAGGCAACGCAAGTTTCCTAGATTCGGCTTTAAATAAAAGCAGGAAGAAAGCAACAATCATTCTGCTAGAAAGCAGAAACCAGGAGTTTACTTATGATCTCAGGGATGTGGTAAATAACGGAAAGGCAATTTTTGGTATATCTACAGCAGAAGAAAAGGATTATGAAAAGGCAATCAGAAGATTGGTAGATTTAAAAACTCAAATTCCTCCCCTCAAAGTTTTCCCCCTAGAAGAGTATGGAAAAGCATGGGAACTCAAGAGTTCTTCAAAAGGGGCCAGGGTGCTTATAAAACCATAAATGCTCAATTGCTTATTGTTATAGAATTCATTCATAAATACATTACATTGTTGAAAAGTATGCTATGTTGGCTGAAACTTTCCAACATGAAACAGTGTTTATTTAGGTATAAGATAAATAGCTATGAAATATAAAGTACTTATAACCGCGCCATATTTTCAACTAGTTGTTGACGAGTATCGGGCTTTTTTTACTGAAAATGATATTGAAATCATAGTTCCAAAGGTGAATGAGAGAATGGAGGAAAAAGACCTTCTTCCCATAATTGGAGACGTAGATGGAATTCTTTGTGGTGATGACAGGATCACTGAAAATGTACTCAGTCATGCGCCCCGCTTAAAAGCTATTGTGAAGTGGGGAACTGGCATTGACTCTATTGATAAGGAAGCTGCACTCAAACGAGGCATTACTGTACGCAATACTCCTAATGCATTTACTGAACCTGTTGCAGATACGATTCTCAGCTACATGCTTTGTTTCGCGCGCGGAACGATTGATCTACATGAAAAAATGCGCAATGGCATATGGGAAAAGAAACTGAACAAGACATTGCACGAATGTACTCTTGGAGTGATTGGTGTTGGAAATATTGGAACTGCGGTTATTAAACGCGCCGAAGCTTTTGGGATGAAAATTCTTGCGACTGACATAAAAGAACTTCCTCTTGATTGCATGGTTTCTCTCGAAGAGCTTCTTCAGCAGTCAGACTTTGTGAGTGTAAACTGCGATTTAAACCCGACTAGTTATTACTTAATGAACAAGGAGAGGTTCTCATTAATGAAACCAACAGCATATATACTCAACGCTGCTCGTGGTCCGATTATTGAGGAAACTGCACTAATTGAAGCCCTTGAGAAGGGCATAATAGCTGGAGCAGGACTCGATGTTTACGAGCATGAGCCACTGCCTCTAAGTAGTCCGCTGCGGAAAATGTCAAACGTAATCTTGTCCCCGCACAACTCAAATGCAGGTGCAGGCGCCTGGAGACGAGTACATGAGAATAGTTTAAAATCATTAGTTGAAGAGCTGACAAAGTAAAACTGCTCATGACTCAGAATGGGATACTATGAAAAAAACCGTACTTGTTGTTTTTGGGAATGACTTGCCAAGAAAGAAGAAGGAGTGGTGGAAAAGCCACACCTCGGTAATTGCTCCCGAAGCTCTAAGAGCATCAATTGAACTAAAAGGGCTAGAGCATTTTTCAATTGAATCATTAATTGAGTCAGGAAATGTTCAGGAAGCAGAGAAAATGGTACGTCGTCTTTCTTTGCTAACCACGAGAAAAGGTGAGCGCATATCACAAATCGGTACCATTTCTGGATATAGTCTTTGGTGGATTCACTATGATGAGCTGTATTATCGTTTCTGTTTACCATTCACTCAGTATAAGAATTTGCTGACACACCTAAAAAAATTCGATCTTGTAAATGTTTACAAGTCGCCCGTCCCAAAACTTTTTGAATATTATTTGACCGCAAATAAAGTTGAGTACAATTCATTGAAGAATTCATCGCATACACTGCTTCCTTTCGGACTTGTTGTTCAGGTAATCATTTCGGTAATTTCATTCTTTATACTCTTGATTCTGCGTCCAAAACTTATGGTTTGGACAAGTGATTTATTTGACCCACCTAGAGACCATGATTTTCGAATGCGATTTATATATGAAGAGCTATACAGAAGAAAAAGTAGGTTTGTTGAGTTTATGCGTAGCTCTGAGTCTTGGCGTAATGTTCTGTCGCATGCACTGCAGCGCAAAAGGCCTGTAATTTATTCTCATGCAATCGCAGCAGTAATTAAAACTACTGTTGCTCTTTTCTATAAAAAAGATAAGAAAATGATTCAGTCTTTAAGAAAAGACAACGCTCACGGAATACTAGAAGAAGACTTTCTTTTCCTCCTCAGTACACATTATTTACAAAATGTTACGGGAGATAGGATTTCAATAAGAATTCTACAAAAACTATTACGCTCTATATCTGTACAGTCAGCGATAGTACCCACGGGAGTAAGTCGTACTTTTTATGAGTTGCTGGCTTGCAAGCTTTCCTCTATACCAATGGTCGGTATTTTGCATGGTGTTTCTTCAAAAGATTACAATGTGTACGACTTCATGCCAGAGTTCGATGGGGAAAAATCGTTATCCTTGAATTACTACGGAGTATGGTCTGAATGGTGGAAAAGGTACTACTTACAGCATGGAAAGGTCTACACAGCTGAACAGTTAATAGTTAGCGGGCCGATGCGCCCGCTTCAGCTAGATATGCCACCTATATTTACCCCAAGAGGCAAAGATTCAAAAATTAAAGTGCTATTCATAGCAGAACAACTCGGAATTGCAACCGAAGCGGTTGAGCACCTCCTTGCACTTTTGAGTTCAGAAGAGGTGTCTGTCTATATTAAATTTAGATCGTATCGAGACGGCTTTGAGACGTGGTTAAAAAGTCAGAGACCAGATGTATTTTCAAAAATTGACCCAGAAAAAATTCTTCGCGGAAGCATGAATGATGCTGTTGCGCAGTGCGATGTAGTTGTTGGTTCTCACAGCACGGCAGTCTTGGAATCGCTTTTGCAATATAAACCTCCAATCTTCTACTACGATAGTAAATGGGGAGACTATTTTGATCTAAATTCATTTGACTCGCCTTATGTGTTCATTGCGCGCTCTCCGAATGAGTTTCTAAAACTGGTAGTCTGCAGTAGAGATATCCCTCAGGAGACATTACAAATCCTTCGCGAGAGGTTCTTTGGAGATCCATATAAAAATGGAAGTAAATGGGTAGTTGATACAGCAGAAGGATTCCTACTCACCTATAAGTAATCTATACATCTTTGACGCCAGGCTCCTTTATAAAATGTAGTGCCACCCATGTGATTCCAATAGAGAAAATTCTACTTACATAACGTGCAAGGATTGCGCCCCAAATACCCCAAAAGAGAACACCTATAACAACGGCAATTATTTTTATTATTAAAGATAAGAAGTTAATAATATATCGAATCTTAATCGCTCCCCGAGCGTCAATATACATTGACGGCAAAGAACCATTAATGAGTGCAAGTACGGTAAGTGCTTGAGTAAAAGGTACTGATGCCATATAGGCAGAGAAAAACGTACTAAAAATTAGGGGTGCAAAATATATGTATAGTAGTGCTGCTGGTAGAAGAACTAGCGTAATAAAAAAAGTCTTTAACCAAAGGCCGTTTGAGTTTTTACGATTTACGAGCTTTGGAAACGCTAGGGCCGTAATGTTTTTTGTGAATCGACTAAGTATATCGGGTACCATTTCAGCAAAAACATACATAGCGAGTTCTGCTGCACCTATAAATTGGAAAAGAAGCACAGCATCCAACTTATCGCTAAGTACTCCCAAAAGATTAAGGAAGCTCATGTGCTTCCCTAGATTTTTCATCTCCGGGTCCGTAGTGTCATTGCGAACAAACTTCCTAAGAGTTTTGTAATAGTAGTAAAGTCCTGTCACGGCCTGGATAGCAAAAAAAGCTACTAGAACTACTACTGGTTCAGGATATAGAAAAAGTGTTAATAGAATCGCAATGGTGTGAATTATTGTTCGCCTATTGCTATAGGAAGTATTTATGCGGAACTCTTTTTTCCCACTTAGAAAAGAACTAAATAAACTGCCAACATTAATATAGGGAACAAAAATACCAATAAGACCCATGCCAGCTGCAAGAACATAGTTACCCTGAAAAACATAGTAGGCCGCTCCTATAAACGCAATAACCATTGCGGGTATACTCCAACGAATGTTGAGATAAAAAGCCATTTTCAACGAACCCTCATACGAACGTGCAACTGCACGAAGGAGCGCAGCAGGAAGTCCTGTAAGGGTAAACGCCGCCACAATTGCTGAAATTGTTAAGATATAGCGATACGTTCCATACTCAACTGGTGTTAGAAGATTCGCAAAAGCAATGGAAAGCGGAATCGAGCATACGATCGCTATAATCTGCGCAGATGTAGTCCAAAAACCCCCTGACGCTAGATACACCATATCCGTTTTGGTGTAACGCTCACTCCATTTCAAAAATGGGAATAAATAAGCTTTAAAGGCTCTCATGTGTTTTAAACCCTAGCATTAGATACATCAATATCCACTATAACCAAGAGCAGGCTCTAGTTGTTACGTGAATGGCACTATAAATTTGTGAGCTGTATACTACAAGCAATATGATACAAACCACACGCTGGATCACTATTATTGCGCTCTTTGCCATACCATTTCTCCCGCTCTACGTGGCAAGCGGAATGTTCTTCCCGTTTATTACCGGCAAGGGTTTTGCGTTTCGCATACTTGTCGAAATTGCTTTTGTGGCATGGGCTGCGCTTGCAATTCTCGACCCGCGGTATCGTCCGCGCTTTTCGTGGACGTTTGTTCTTTTCAGTGCTTTCACTCTGTGGATTCTTATCGCTGATCTCTTGGCGGTAAATGTCCCCAAGGCGCTTTGGAGTAATTTCGAGAGAATGGATGGTTTCGTGACACTCATTCACTTGTTTATGTTCTTTGTGGCTGCTAGTTCGCTCTTGTCTGTCGATAAGCTTTGGAGGAAATGGTGGCTAACGTTTATTGGCGTTTCTGCGCTGGTCTGTGGACATGCTCTTCTTCAATTCTTTGGAGTGAATCAAATTAATCAAGGCGGTGTTCGTGTAGATGCAACGTTTGGGAACGCCATATACCTTGCGGTCTATCTCATGTTCACTGCATGTATCACCATGTGGCAGGCCTTTGAATCAAAGGGGTGGGTGAAATATACACTACTTGCGTTCGTGGTACTTCAAGTGCTTATTCTTTTCAACACTGCTACGCGCGGTGCAGTCATAGCCATAGTTGGAGCAGCAGTTTTCGCGGCACTTCTGTACATGTTAGACGCAGGTAAGCGAACTCGGAACGTCGCAGCAGGCCTACTCATAGGTTTAACGTTTGTCGTCGGAGGTTTTTGGGTTGTGCGAGATAGCGCATTTGTACAAAACAGTCCCATATTTTCGCGTATTGCAGCGATATCGCTCGATGAACTCAAGGTACGTTTTACTCTTTGGGATATGGCCGTCGATGCCGTCAAGGATCGTCCGCTTACGGGATTTGGACAGGAGGGCTTTAACTACGTTTTCAATCAAGAGTACCGTCCCTCACTGTATGCACAGGAGCCATGGTTCGATCGTGCTCATAGCGCCTACGTTGACTGGCTTGTTGCGGGGGGTATCCCGGCTCTAGGTCTGTTTGTAGCTTTACTTATATCTGGAATTCTGGCGCTATATCGGGATCGTCGCTCGTCTCGAGCACAACGCATATTTCTCGTAAGCGCACTCGTCGGGTATGCACTCCAGGCTATTGTCGTATTCGACAATCTTTTCTCATATATCCCCCTCATGGCAATTCTTGCCATGGCGCATTTTGTATCATCGCGTCCTATTCAAGCGCTCGAGAAACTTCCTCAAGCAAAAAGCCCGCATGCCACTGCGATTGTCATGGCCGGAGCACTTGTGGCCGGAATCTTTCTAGTGTTTCAGGTAAATGTTCCTCACATGAAAGCTGCGGGCAATCTGGTGTACGCGGTGTCGGCGCTTGGCGGAAGTCCTGACGCGAATCTCAATTTTTTTAGAAAAGCTTTACAGAACGACTCGTTCGCAACACAGGAAATTCGGGAACATTTGATTAGTTATAGTGCTGCAATAGCAGGGAATCCAAAAGTGCCTGAGCGACTCCGAGCCGAATTCGTGGGCCTCGCGATATCTGAGATGCAGAAGGAGGTGCTCCAAACACCTGGAGACGCGCGACTTCGTATGCAGTTGGCTCTCGCGTATCGCATAGGAGGACTACATGATAAAGCGCTAGAAGAAATTGAAGTTGCGACAACACTCTCGCCCAAGAAGCAGACATTTCTCCTTGAGAAAGGAAATGTCCTTATTGCTGCGGGACGTATAGATGAAGCAAGAAGTGCATTTTATGCTGCGTATGATCTTGATCCTTCTTTTGATTCGCTAGCAGTGTACCGAGCAGCTGGTGACATATTGGCAGGCGATACGGTAGCAGGAAAAGCATTTTTGATGGAACGACTCGGCACTACTACCATAGACAGCCCTATTCTGGTGGGCGTGTATTACGAAACTAAGCAGTATGACGAGCTTATTCCGCTTCTTGTGCTGCAGGCACAAAACGCAAATAGGAGCAGTGAATCTATCCTTCGTCTTTCGAGTGGGTACATACTCACCGGAAGCTTCAAGGAGGCTCGTACTCTACTTATGACGCTCATACGAACGAATCCAGAGGTGACGAAAGAAGCACAGGCCATGCTTGTTGGACTTCCTGTCGTGGAATGATTTTTCAAGAGAACTGCACTTTTTCTTCAATCACCACGTTTAAAGTCGGGGGCCCTGTTCGCTTCCTTTCAGACTGTGAGACGGTAGACGATGTCGTAGCGGCACTTCTTGAATGCAAGCAACGCACCTTGCCCTATGTCGTTATGGGAGAAGGGAGCAACATTCTTGGAAGCGATGAGGGATACAGCGGAGTCATTATTCGCATCCGTATCCAAGGGCAAACGTATAGCGAGTGCGTGGGTGGGACCGTGCTTGTCGAAGCGGGTGCGGGCGTTCCGTGGGATGCGGTAGTTGAGGGCGCAGCACTCCGCGGATTATGGGGAATTGAGAATTTGGCGGGGATACCCGGTACGATGGGCGCCGCACCAGTACAAAATATTGGCGCGTACGGCACAGATCTTGAAGGTACATTTGAATATGCGGATGTACTTGATGCTGCTAGTGGGGAGATAACCCGTTTCGATATGAAGTCGTGCGGATTTGGATATCGTGAAAGTAGGTTCAAGCATGAAAGAAATTTAATTATTCTCCGAGTCGCACTCAGGCTCCACACAGATGGTGTACCTCAAGTATCCTATGCAGATCTCAAAGAGCTTCACGATGCGGGAGTAGCGCTCACCACACCAAGCATTATTGGTGACGTGGTACGGCAGGTGCGGAGTCGAAAGTTTCCGAGTCTTGCGCTCACGGGGACTGCGGGTTCTTTCTTTAAAAACCCAATCATACGTTCCGAAGACTACGCACGGCTTGTGGGTGAGTATGGCGCTATACCAAGCTATCCGGCTCTTGGGGGGGTTAAGATACCGCTTGCATTCATTCTTGATCGCTTGCTTGGTTTGAAAGGGTACCGTAAAGGAAAGGCGTCTTTGTTTTCAAATCAGCCACTCGTTCTCGTGGCTGATCAAGGTGCAACCGCAGCGGATGTTGATGCTCTCGCACAAGAAATTAGTGTGCGGGTGAAAGAAAGTACAGGTATAGAAATAGAACGGGAAGTGAGAAACGTACCCGAATAAAAAATATTTTGAACGTTACAAAAATGTTTTGGAAAAAAAGTTATCCACATTTTTAATTTTCTTCACACAAAAATTTTTTACACGCGTAATAATAGATAACGGAACACACGAGTAAGAAAATTTTTTAATAAATCTTTTTACCCGTGGGTCGACGATACTAGTCATAGTTAATTTTTTAGACTTATGGCAGCAAAAAAGAGGAAAGTCGCTAAGAAGTCTCCTGCAAAGAAGGCTGCAAAGCGCAAGGTCGCTAAGAGGTCTCCTGCAAAGAAGACTGCAAAGAAGGCCGCAAAGAAGACCACAAAGCGAAAGCCTGCAAAGAAGCGCAAATAGCGCATCTTTAAGAAAAAAGCCCCATCGGGGCTTTTTTCTTTTAACCTAGAAACTGCTTCTAAATAGGGGTATAGTGCTCCTTATATATGGCTGACCTACTTGGACGCTTGTTTGCCCGCAATGAATCCGCCTCTTTTATTAAGAGCGCAGCCCCTATGGTTGCCCATGCTAACTATTTGGCCGATGAGATTTCAGCGCTCTCACAAGAGGAGCTTCACGAACGGCTTCATCTGGTTCGTGAACGTACCGGCGGTCGCCCTTCGCTTGATACGGACGTGGCAGAGGTATTCGCTCTTGTGCGAGAAGCAGCAGGAAGGACCTTGAACGAGCGTCATTACGACGTCCAGCTCATCGGCGGCCTGGCGCTTGCAAAAGGCAAGATCGCGGAAATGCGAACCGGAGAAGGTAAGACGTTGGTCGCAACACTGCCGGCAACACTCCGCGCGCTTGCAGGCAACGGCGTCCATGTGGTGACGGTGAATGATTATCTTGCTCGACGCGACGGAGCATGGATGGGACAGATATATGACTATCTCGGGCTTACGGTAGGAGTAGTAACGGCTGCTGGCTGCTATATATACGATGCAAAGCATGTAGAAAACGCCGAAGAAACAGTTCATGATGAAGAAGGTTCATTCCGCGTCTTCTACGAGTACCTGCGTCCAGCTTCGAAGAAAGAGGCGTACGATGCAGATGTTACCTACGCGACCAACAATGAACTTGGTTTTGATTATCTTCGCGACAATACGGCATATCAACCTTCTCAATTGTCACAGCGCGGTTTCCATTTTGCCATCATCGACGAAGTAGACTCGATACTTATCGATGAAGCGCGAACACCGCTTATTATCTCGGGCCCTGCGGCAAACGCCGAGGGCCTCTACGAACGGTTCTCAACCATTGTGCAGGATTTTTCAAAGGAAGAGCATTATACGGTTGATGAAAAACAGCGTGCGGTGCAGCTTACTGAGGCAGGCATCGAGAAGGCGGAGAAAGCCCTCGGCATAGAGAATTTGTACACCGAGGGTGGCATGAAGTATGCCCATCACCTTGACACGGCAGTGCGCGCTCAGGCCCTCTTTACTAAGGACAAAGAATACGTCATCAAAGAAGACGAGATAGTCATTGTGGATGAATTTACCGGCAGACTTCAGCCGGGACGTCGCTGGTCGGAGGGACTACATCAGGCGATTGAAGCCAAGGAGGGAGTGCCCGTGCAACGAGAAACACGCACCTACGCAAGCGTGACGTTTCAAAATTATTTCCGTATGTACGAAGCCATAGCCGGCATGACGGGTACCGGCGCCTCTTCCGAAGAAGAATTCTATACGGTATACAAGCTTGAGGTGGTGGTCGTGCCGACGAATCGTCCTGTTGAGCGCAAGGACTACGACGATCTTATTTTCCAGTCAGTGACGGGTAAGTATCGCGCGCTCGCTCGAAACGTAAAGACCATTCATGAGAAGGGACAACCTATTCTTATCGGTACGGTTTCGATTGAAGATAACGAAGTAGTAAGTCGTGCTTTAACCAGTGAAGGAACGCCACACGAAGTCCTGAATGCAAAGAATCACGAACGAGAAGGAGAAATAATTGCGGAGGCCGGGAAGAAAGGTCGCGTGACCGTTGCTACGAATCTTGCCGGACGCGGTGTCGACATCAAGCTCGGCGGCGCACTCGCGAGCCCTGAAGAGCGTCAGGAAATCCGTGATCTCGGCGGTCTCGCAGTTATTGGTACCGAGCGTCACGAAGCTCGTCGTATCGACAACCAGCTCCGCGGCCGCTCGGGTCGACAAGGGGATCCGGGCGAAACAAGGTTCTACGTGTCGCTCGAAGACAAGCTTATGCGGGTATTTGCTTCAGATATGGTGAAGAACGTTATGGGAACGTTCAAGATTCCCGAAGACGAGCCAATCGAAAGTCGCCTTATCACTAAGTCGCTCGAGACCGCCCAGAAGCGCATCGAAGGATTTAACTTCGATTCACGCAAGCAAGTTTTGGCATACGATAACGTTCTGAACACGCAGCGGCTTTCTGTATATGCCGAGCGAAGAACCGCTCTCTTGGGTACTGATGAAGAAATGGAGGCCTATCTTCGTGAACTTGTTGGTCATGCTGAGGGCATGCTTCCGGTGTATGAAGCGAAGCTTGAAAAGTTGGGCAAAGAAACATTTCTCCCATTGATGCGTCGGCTTGTCCTTCAGGTGACCGATGCCTTCTGGCTCGAGCATCTAGAGTCGATGGACTATCTTCGTCGCTCAGTCTCGCTTCGCGCCTATGGTCAGCGGGACCCGCTCATCGAGTATCGTCGTGAAGGACTTGGCCGGTACAACGAGATGCGAGAGGCCACCCGCAACGCGCTTGTGGAGGCACTTCCGCGTATTGAGCCTGCCGACGAAGAGAGAATTCGTGAGGAGGAAGAACGTACCCGACAAGCGCTCATGACTGCCTCAATGGCAGGCACTGAATCGGTAGCGAATGAGCCAATTAAAAAAGGAGATGACTATGGTAGAAACGATGAGGTAACTATTCGGAAAGGGGATGAGACAAAGACGCTCAAGTTCAAGAAGGCAGAACCGTTTTTATCGCAGGGCTGGGTGATTGTCAAGTAATCTTTCAGATACGAAGAACGCCGGACCAAAATCCGGCGTTTTTCGTATGTAGTGCTTCTCCACCTTTATTTTGCTAAGGCAATAAACACAAATCTATCCCGCCAACTCCCACTCTTCTCCATACCTCTTATCCATAGCTTAAGCTACGTTTTGCTCGGTAGCTTATTTCCCACCATATGCCTCGGTGACAGTACTATCATATATGATAGTACTGTTTGTCTTTATTTGGGTTTAGCGGGATTAGGAAATAGAAGGAAGTGAAGGGGGTACTTCTTTTTGAGACGGTACAGTGTGTTTGTGGCGAATAGCTTCCTCTCTACACGTTTTTCGTACTCCTCGTTTAAATCCTCTATGACCTTTGCGTAGCCAGGTAGTTGCTGTTGTAACCATCGTTGAACAACACGAATAGTAGTTGGACTCGTGCCCAGACGACGTACGATATCGTTGTAGGACTCTCCTTCAAGTAAAAGGCGCGCAATGAGGATGCGGCGACCCAGCATGATTCGCTCGCTTTCGGTGAGTAAGTCACGAAGAAAAAGTTTCATTGCTGATCGACCCCGAACGGTGCCGGCGGCTGTGTAGAGCGCATCAAGCGTCTTTGTTCGTTCCTCTTGCGTTAACTCATATATTTTCTTTTTCATTCTTACATTCTAAAGCAAAAGCACTACCATATATGATAGTACTTTTGCTTTAAGGGGGATATGTGGAAGAGTCCGAAAAACCGTCGCCCTGGCCTTTATCTGTTCAAACAGGTACGCTCCATATATATGGCATTTATTGATGAAATGAACGTACGAGCCACCGCCGGTCGTGGCGGGGATGGAGTGGTGCGTTGGCTCCACTTGAAAGGGCTTGAACGTGCGGGTCCTGCTGGTGGTGACGGAGGTCGAGGTGGCGACGTGGTCATTGAGGGAGTACGTGACCTTTCAATACTTTCGAGTTATCGCTTTACAAAAAACTTCCGTGGCGAGGAAGGGGATGCTGGAGGCGGTAAAGAAAAACACGGAAAGGATGGCGAGCACGCAGTCATAAAGGTTCCTGTAGGCACTGTTGCGTCCACCTCAGGAGGTGACGTATTTGAGATACTAAACGAAGGGGAGCGCATTATTATATACAAAGGCGGTAGTGGAGGTTTGGGTAATGCTCACTTCAAGAGTTCAGTTAATCGCAATCCGCATGAGTCCACCAAAGGTCGACAGGGCCAGACTGGGGATATCCATATCACGCTAAAACTGATAGCGGACGCTGGATTCATAGGGTTTCCGAACGCAGGAAAATCGTCCATTTTAAATGCCCTTACGCACGCAAAATCCAAGGTAGCGAATTATCCTTTCACCACTCTTGATCCACATCTCGGAGATTTCTATGGATACCTTCTAGCCGATATTCCTGGGCTCATAGAGGGAGCCTCGGCCGGGCGAGGTCTGGGAAGTAAGTTCCTCAGGCATATAGAGCGCACCAAAATACTTATACATCTCGTCTCGGCTGAACAAGAAGACCCTGCAAAAAGCTACTATGAGATACGAAACGAGCTTGAATCCTTCGGAGAGGGGTTGTCAGAGAAGAGGGAACTGGTAGTACTCTCAAAGGTTGATATGCTCCCCTACGCAGACAAAGAAACGATTATTTCTGACCTTCGGGCGCGGATAGGGAAGGAGGTAGTACCGCTTTCTGTAATCGATGATGAGCTTCTGAAAGGATTCTCGGACCGGCTCACCGAGGAGCTCAAAGACGGTCGCTAGACGCTTGCGCCTTGTAGGGCAAACAGGGTACCGTGTAGACATATGAGCTACCGCACTACGATAGGTCTCGAAATCCATGCGGAGCTTTCCACTGAGACCAAAATGTTCTGCAACTCCAGGAACGATTCGGACGAAACCGAACCGAATACAAATATTTGTCCCGTGTGTCTTGCGCATCCCGGGACCCTTCCCGTAATAAATCGAGAAGCAGTGCGACACGTTGTACGCGTAGGCACAGCTCTGGGTGGAGTGATTGCAGACTACACCGAGTTTGACCGGAAGTCGTATTTCTACCCAGACATACCGAAGGGCTATCAGATTAGTCAGTACAAAAATCCTATTGTGGTTGGCGGGGAGCTTGCTGGCGTTGCCATCACTCGAGTGCACCTTGAGGAAGATACGGCGCGGTCGTCGCATCACGCCTCCGGCTCAGGTGGGGAAGGAAAGAGTCTTGTAGATTTTAATCGCGCCGGAGTGCCGCTCATGGAACTCGTGACCGAGCCGGTCCTACATGACGCGAAAACGGCTGGGAATTTTGCACGCGAACTACAGCAACTATTGCGTACACTTGGTGCATCAGACGCAAACCTTGAGAAAGGAGAAATGCGTATAGAGGCAAATATTTCAGTATCTGCAACCGACACTCCATCCATTGCGTACGTCGAAGTTAAAAACATAAACTCCTTTCGATCCGTAGAGCGTGCCATCGAATACGAAATCGAGCGTCAGATACATCTCCTTGAAAAGGGAGAGTCGCTCGTGAAGGAAACTCGTGGGTGGGATGAGAATCGCGGCGTAACCTTCAGTCAAAGACTTAAGGAGGGAGCTGCGGATTATCGGTACTTTCCGGAGCCCGACCTTCCGAAGTTGGTACTATCCGAAATCCCTGAGTTCAGAGAAGACGCGATTAGGGCATCGCTCCCTGAGCTTCCGTGGGAGCGACGTGCGCGCTACGAGAGTCTTGGCATTCCTGTTGATGCGGTGAGCGTATTAGTAAGCTCGCTAGACATGAGCGCGTTCTTCGACGATGTCATTGTATGTATTCCGGATAATCCTGTGCAGGTGCGCATAGCCGCAAACTATCTAGTGAGCGATGTTCGAGGCGTATATGGAAAACTTTCCGCACGTAACCTGGCTGAGCTCGCTACCTTGATTGAGGAGGGAGCAGTGTCGTCGCGTGGCGCCAAAGATGTCTTGGCGCACCTCGTAGAGGAAGGGGGTAGATCAGTACGGGAGACAGCAGAGCGTATGGACCTCCTTCAGGTGAGCGATATAGAATCCCTTCGAACGGAGGTAACCCGCATTCTGCAGGAGAATCTAGCCGTGGTTGCAGAATTCCACGCAGGTAAGGAGAGCGTCCTTGAGTACCTGGTAGGGCAGGGCATGAAGGCAACACGAGGAGCGGGGAATCCAGGAGTACTTCGCGGCCTATTTATAGAGGCTATGCGTGTATAGCGACTGATACAGACGTCCCGTAGACATATTTTTTTTATAAAAAATAATGTTTATAACCTATTTCATACAAGACGAGAAAAGCATATAATCATTATATGGATGAACTTACTCTTGATGGCAAGACATATATCTCGTCTAAATTTGCTGCAAAAATAACCGGCTACGCAAAGGACTATGTCGGTCAATTGTGTAGGGAGGGACGCGTAGACGCTCGATTAGTGGGCCGAAACTGGTATGTCTTGGAAGATTCAATCCGCGAACATCGGTTCGGTAAAGAAATTGCTGTGTCTGGGGCGCAAGCTCCTCTAGCACCCAAGGATCCGCTCATGTCTACGTGGGAGGCACCAAGGTACTCTTTTGAGGAGAATATGCCGTCAGAACCGCTTCTGATGGCTCCCGAGGCAAATAAACCGAACGTGCGTACCCAGGAATCGGGAAGAATAGCCGCTGACATGCAGACCGCATGGAAAGAATGGTTCGATAGGCGTGAACCAGTTGCTACTACGCTTCCAGACAACATAGATGTAGAAGTCTCCGCTTCTCCCGATTTTTCGGTTACCACACCGTACGGAGCATTGCCGCCACACACATTTCCATCCGAAATAATTAACGATGAGGCCATATTTGGCGGTTCACTCACGGCACGTCAGCACCCTGACACTGCTACGGATGAGGAAATATATGACGAAAAGCCTGAAAACATAGAAAACGATGTAGAGCGATCATCCGAAATAATTAACGATGAGGCCATATTTGGCGGTCCGCTCACAGGACCCATGGGAGATGGGGTCTATGAACAATCTGCCCATGAAGCTAGACGTGAAGAACCGAAACAAAGGTATCTGGAAACGAGTTCAGAGTACGAAACTGTTCCTATTGCCACATTCAGTTCAAAACAGACTATGCAGTCTCGCGACAGCAGTGTAGTCGATCTCGCGCGGATACCCTCCACCCATCAGTTTGAGAGCGCGCCAAAGAGTGCTTTCCCGACTAAAAAACACTCACGCGAAGCGCTCCCTACCGGAAGTAGCAACAAATCAAGTGCAGTAATTAGCAAAGCTCTACTGGTTTCTCTCGCGGGACTAGCGATAGCAGTAACGTTGGTCGGAAGCGGACTCGCAGATGAATTTGTAAACGATAGTACTACTAACGATGGTCTGCAAGAAGCGGTGTTAAAAATACTTCGTGGCGAAAGCTCGTTTAAAAAGTCTTTGATTAATTAACTATCTTGTCTCGGATAAACAAGATTAACAAGTAACTTTGTCGAGTGTGTAGCTTCCTGCGTTTATTTCTAGATACAGACACGAAGCCTACATACTTGGAGCGGTACTGTAGCTCTCTGACGCACTGTTCTTGGAAATAACGCCGAGTGTATACATGGCGTAAAAACGAGCAATTGGCTCAGAATACACAGCTTTTTATTCGTTTATTGTCAGTCGTAGACGGCGTTTACGCTGTTCGCATACGACGCTGTAGAGTGAGTGGGAGACAATTTTATTACCGTTTTAGTGTACGTATGGTACGTAAAGTCTAAAAAACTATTGTTTGGATGTGCGCACATGCAAGCGGGCGGTGTTTCGATCCCAACACTCATTACATTACTTTTGCGACGAAACTAATTTTTAATAGTTTTTTTTAAAATGAAAATTCGATAAAGATATCCCCATGAAGTAGTAAGAGATTACCGAAAAGATAGATAAAATGTGGTTAATTCGGTTATCCGACATGACTTTGCACATTGATCAAAACTTGATATCGACAAAGGAAGCTTCAGAGCTTTCGGGATATCACTCTGACTATCTAGCGCGCATGGCGCGCTCGGGAATAATAGACGGCGTGCAATTGGGACGCTCGTGGCTCGTGTCGCGTGAATCTGTTCTTAATTTTGTAACAGAACAAGAAAGCCGTAAGCGCGAAATCTCTCAGACTTTGATCGAGGAACGTGCAGAGGAATATAAAACACACGCTTCCCGCAGTAGTGCGAAATCTTCTACCGACAGTACGCTGGAAGAAAATTCCGAGAGGCCGATATTTTCTCGAGTTCCTCTACCCTCTCCGTATGTTTCCGCAAAGAACATTGTCGTGCGCCATGCACTCGCGGCAATGGTGACGCTTGCTGTCGTGGGTGGTGCAAGCGCTGTCGCCGCATCAGATTTGATTACCTCCTCAGCACAACGAACGATTGCGTACGCCTCGTATACCCACAAGGCGGTCCCGATGGCGCTCGCACAAATTGCAGATGATGCGCGTCTCATGTCGCCAATTACACTGCTTGCTTTTCTTGGAGACGCAACTAATACACTTGTTGCGACCGGTATCAGAAACACACCGATGGTATACGAGCGCGCTACGTATGCATGGGTCGAAGAGTCACTGGCGCTTGCGGAACGTGTGCAAACTACTGAACTTATGGTGGGTACCGCTCTCGGCAATTTTGCGTACGAAACGCTCTACAAAAAAGAAAACGCGCAAGCAAAGGACGCGACGTTTGCTACAACAGAAAAGAACACGACTAGCAAAAATGCAGTGAGCCTCATCGCATCACCAGCAGGCGCAGCAGACTCTTCGTTTCTCAGCGGCATATCTCCATGGCTTGTTTCTGTAGGTGCGCCGGTCGCGCGCGCAACGTACAGCGCATTTTTTGGACTCTATGATCGCGCAGGTCACCTGCTTGCAGCTATCACTGAACCGTACCGGAATCGCGACGCATTAGTCAGAGTCGACTATCCGCCTGCACCAAACCAGGACGACGCTTCACCAAACAGCGTGCCTACTCAAAACACAAATACAATTACCACTATTAAAAATTCTATTGTAGAGCCGGGCTCAAGCACCGTGGTCAAAAATTTCTATAGCGACTACATCACTGAAGGTGCAACCGTGGAGTACGTGGATGGCTGGATTGCCCGGCTTCAGCGAGCGATTAATACGAATTTCGAGAATCAAAATGGCGGGGGTAGCAGTAACGGCACCGATGATCTAAACATCCGTTCACTCGTGGTCACTACCACCGGCAGAATCGTCGGACTTTTGACGGCAGGCTCAGCTCAATTCGGCACACTTGCTATCGGCGGAAACACGACTCTTACTGGAATGCTTTCAGTCGAGAGCGTTGCCACATCGAGCTTCCTTGGCGGACTCTATGCTAAGCGCATCGAAGCCGGCGATTATCTTGCAGGTCCGTACGTGCTTGCAACCTCCACTACTGCCACTTCCGTCTTCTCGGGCAATATCGCAGTCGGCACGTCTGCGAGCAACACGCTTACGGTGAACGCTTCGATTGACTCGCATCTAATTCCTTCAGCGGGAAGTACGTATGACCTTGGTCTGTCAACGAGCACCTGGCGTGCGGCATATGTGGGTACCGTAAACGCGACGACGGTCGCCGCCACCAGCGCATCCTTCACGAACGCGACTTCATCACAACTTACCGTGACCGGCAACACCTACCTTGCGACCCTGGGAGGTAACGTAGGTATCGGCACGACCACGCCGCTTGCACGGCTTGATGTCGCAGGTATGAACAATGGCACCGCACCATTGTTCCGACTTTCCTCCGTGGCGGGTACCGCAACTACCACTCGCCTGGTGGTTGATTCTTCCGGTAACGTCGGCATCGGCACCACCACTCCATACGCCAATTTTGTCGTCAACGGTACCACCGGCCAAAACCTATTCCAGATTGCTACCAGCACGAACCAGGGCGTGCTTACGGTAACCGCGGACGGCCGCGTGGGTATCGGCACCACCTCGCCTGCCTACATGCTTGCGGTACAGGGCGATGGATACTTCTCCGGAAGTCTTCGCGTCGGTAGTAACCTCACCATCGACAACGGCTCGGTTACGGTAGGAAGCGCCACGTCGACCGTCGCCATAAACGGCACGATCAACTCCAATCTCATACCTTCCGTCAATCAGACGTATGACCTTGGCTCAGCCTCGTACTACTGGAACCGCGCCTACGTCAGTACGCTGAATGTAAACAGCATTTCGGCTGCATCAACCACCATAGGCGGGACCAGTAGTAACGACTTCACCTTAAACTCGGACAACGCCACCATCGACACGGAAGACATGAATCTTATATTTTTCCGCGGCACAGTGAATCCGAATGCCGTCATTGCTTGGAATTCAGTTGCTGATCGATTTGAATTCAATCAACCAACCTTCTTCCGCAATCAGTCATCGACCACCACCGTCCCGACCTTGGCTCTCCAAGCCGCGTCCGGACAGACGGCACTCCTCCTTGATCTACGGGATACTTCCGGAAACACGTTTGTAGGGGTAACTCCTACGGGGTACGTCGGTATCGGCACCACCACCCCATGGGGCCTTCTCTCCATTAATCCAAACGGTATCACTGGGCCTGCGTTCGTGGTGGGCTCATCGACCGCAACTAATTTCATCGTCACGAATAGCGGCAACGTCGGCATCGGCACCTCCTCTCCTACGCAAGCACTTTCTGTACAAGGCAACTCCTACGTGACCGGCGATATGTCGCTGTTGGGTCGTCTCCTCTTTGCTACCACAACATCGACAATACGCATTGGTGCTGCCGCAGGTAGTGAAGGCAGTACGGGAACCTCTAATATTTTCATCGGTACAAACGTGGGCCGAGTGAACACGAGCGGGAACCAGAATACTTTCGTCGGAAGCAGTGCAGGATTCTCCAACACCACGGGATTCCGTAATGCGTTCTTTGGACTCGATGCCGGTCGGACAAATCTTGGAGGGAGTCGCAACAATTTCTTCGGAGAAGGGGCAGGATACGCAACTAGTGGAGGCGACAGCAACAACTTCTTCGGTCTCTATGCGGGCAGTACGAATGTTTCCGGTGCAGGGAACTCGGCATTTGGTGACGTTGCTGGCGCAAACACGACAGGTTCAAGTAATGCATTCTTCGGCAGGAGCGCTGGAATTACTAACACCAGCGGTTCATTCAACATAGCTATCGGATCCTACGTAAACCTGCCTTCAACAGCCGGGTCACGACAACTAAACATCGGTAACCTGATATTTGGAACGAATGTCACGAATGACTCAGCAGGGATAGTGGCGCCAGTCACGAACGGCACCATCGGCTTCGGCACCACCACTCCCTACTCCCAGTTCGCAGTCCATGCAGTAAATGGCTCCACACTCTCGACACTCTTTGCGATTGCGTCCTCGACCGCAAGCGCCACGACAACGCTTCTCGTAGTGACGAATAGCGGCAACGTCGGCATCGGCACAACCAGTCCTACGGAACGCTTTGTCGTACAAGGCAACTCCTACGTGACCGGCGATATGTCGCTGTTGGGTCGTCTCCTCTTTGCTACCACAACGTCGACAATACGCATTGGTGCCAATGCAGGCAATGAAGGCAGTACGGGCAATAATAATATTTTCATCGGTACAGACGCGGGCCGAGTGAACACGAACGGCACCCAGAATACTTTCGTCGGAAGCAGTGCAGGATTCTCCAACACCACGGGACTCCGTAATGCCTTCTTTGGAATGGATGCTGGTCGGAACAACCTTACTGGGCAGCGCAACAATTTCTTCGGAGAAGGAGCGGGGTACTCAACTGCTGGAGGCGACGGCAACAACTTCTTCGGTCTCTACGCGGGAAATACAAATCTCAATGGCTCAGGGAACTCGGCATTTGGTGACGTTGCTGGCGGCAACACAACCGGTTCAGACAATGCATTTTTCGGCAGGAGCGCCGGTGGTAATAACACCAGCGGTTCATTCAACATAGCTATCGGATCCTACGTAAACCTGCCTTCAACAGCCGGGTCACGACAGCTGAACATCGGTAACCTGATATTTGGAACGAATGTCTCGGATAACTCAGTAGGGACAGCAGCGCCAGTCACGAACGGCACCATCGGCTTCGGCACCACCACTCCCTACGCCCAGTTCGCAGTCCATGCAGTGAATGGCTCCACGCTCTCCACACTCTTTGCGATTGCGTCCTCGACCGCAAGCGCCACGACAACGCTTCTCGTAGTCACGAATAGCGGCAACGTCGGCATCGGTACCACCACCCCATGGGCACAGCTCTCCATTAACCCGAACGGTATTACGGGGCCTGCGTTTGCGATTGGTTCCTCGACCGCGACGAACTTCATTGTCACGAATGGAGGGAATATCGGCATCGGCACCACCACGCCCACAAGCTTGTTTGGTGGAAGACTCGCCGTCGCAGGCCCTATCTTCATCGGTGGAGCCTCCACCACCGCAACTTCGACATTTGAGGGCAATCTCCGAGTTCTTGGAAACCTCGCGGTTGGTTCCGGCACAACGTGGATACGAGATAACGCAACGTCGACGTTTAACGGCAGCGTCAGTATTCTCGGAAGCCTGTCTGCTGCGGCGCACTCGTTTGACCTTATCGAGACTTTTGCGACCAGTACCGCGCTCGGTACGACAACCGATTACAGCCGGTTCTATTTTAAAACACTGAATACAAGTACGCCACTCACTCCCGGGGGGTACGCAACAACAACCTATTCCTATACAGGCTCGAACGAGAGCTTTGTAGTGCCAGCAGGAGTCACTTCGATAAGAGTGAAGATGTGGGGAGCGGGCGGTGGTGGCAATGATTTTTATAATGATAGCGGCGGAGGTGGCGGGTTCGCTTCGTCAACCATTACGGTGACTCCTGGCGAGACTATTACGGTGCGCGTGGGCGGCGGCGGCATATTGGGACCAAATATTAGTGGAGGAGGAGGCGGCGGACGTTCCGACGTGCTTCGAAGCTCCTTACCGCTTCTTATTGCAGGTGGTGGTGGTGGTGGTGGCTATACTCAAGCAGGAGGCGCAGGAGGCGGTACGAACGGCGTATCAGCTAGTGGTGGTGGCGGTACTCAGAGTGCTGGAGGAGCCGGAGGAACTGCTGGAACCGGAGCTGGAACAGGTGGAACTGGAGGTGGGCCAAATTCTGCAGGTAATGCT